>ENA-UENT01000175-UENT01000175.1-marine-metagenome-genome-assembly--contig:-NODE-175-length-47715-cov-4.993373_pt1 | contig 47715 bp, 34 predicted proteins | sample MGYA00237879_ERZ529330 | MGnify/ENA primary metagenome ERZ529330 (study PRJEB26372, sample SAMN05368345) | marine metagenome | biome: cultured habitat; feature: ocean water; material: water; isolation... | reverse complement strand
CGGAAGCTTGGGCGTAAAACTTTAGACAACTTCTTTGTTTTATTTTATTTATTTATAAAACTTTACGTATATTTACAAATAGTAGGAAGAACCACTAATCAGAGTTTCTACCCATCACCACTTATTGAGCGCTCTCGAAGGTGATATAATCAGCGTTTCCATTCCCGGTTTTCTTACTTGATAAAGGTTTTGTTGGCCTAAGTGGTGTGAAGTCACTACTTAGGGTGTGAACCTCATGCTATCTCCTGAGGAATGGAGATGGTCATGTCCTGGACCTGGAGAGGGTGGGCCCGCCGAAGGCGGCATGTCTTCCCACAAGGTACATCCCTCTCAAAAATTTCATCCCTCCATCTTTCTGACCGCCCAGTACCACATCTGACTGATTCCGACTATTTTTATTGCGACCGTCTCCTCATCTTTAATCGAGCATACCACAACCTCAACTAGACACTCCCAGCATGATCCTCATCCCACAGCGACTATTTGACAGCCCACAGGTTCGTACCATTATGCGCCAGGGTAATGTCTGCATCTTGCAAAAATCACTCGATGCACCAGTCGTACAGCGGGAGGGATATATTTCTAATCATGTCATTTCCATTGTACAATCCGGTGAGCAACAAATTCGGACTTACGATGACAATCTGATTACGGTGAAACCCGGAGAAGCTTTGTTCATTCCACGAGGAGTCTACTACGTAACAGACCTTCTTCCTGATTCAGGCAATTTTGAGAGTATCCTCTTCTACTTTGATGATCAGCTGATCCACGAGTTTTTATCAAATACTAAAGTCAAAGAAGTTAACAGGAAGGCTGTTCCTGACCATTTGAAATTTGGGAATGTTCCATCGCTCCAATCCTTTGTGGCAGCACTCTTGCAGATATACGGCTCACACAGCATCCCACAAGAAGGTTTACTTCAACTAAAGATTTTGGAGCTACTGTTACTGCTAAATGGCTTAGTTGGAGAGGAGCGTTTCGCCAATTTTCTGTTCCAGCTAACATTGCCTCAAAAGCGCAACATTCGCACCTTTATGGAGCAGAACTACGACAAGCCATTAAAGGTCGAAGACTATGCCTACCTAACGGGACGTAGTGAAAGCACATTTCGGCGCGACTTCAAACAGTACTTTAATGGGACGCCACAACAATGGCTAAGGGAACAGCGGCTTGACAAGGCATTGCGACTGTTGCAACATCAAGAAATGAGTGTTACCGATCTAGCCTATGAGGTCGGGTATGAGAATATTTCTTACTTCATTCGAGCGTTCAAAAACAAAGTAGGGTTATCACCTAAGCAATATATGCTTTCGCTACATCGAAATCGCATAAAGCACTAACCCCTGCTAAACGACACTGCCAGCTTTATTAAAAGATAAAAGGAATCAGGCGCTTAGTCTTGGCACTGTAGTCTGCATAGGCTTGCCCAAAGTGAGCGAGTAGTGTTTGTTCTTCTGCAGTTATGCGCTGATAATAGGCTATACCCATTGCCACTGATGCAAACAGCACCCCCCACCAAGCCTCGAGCATGATACCGGTTCCTACATATGAAAGGTAGGCACCGGTATAACTAGGATGGCGAACGATAGCATAAGGCCCCGATTGAATTACTTGATGCTCATCTACAATCTGGACGGTCGCCGTGAAAAACCGTCCTAGGGTGCGGATTGCCCAAACCCGAAAGCCAATGCTAAACAGTAGTATAGCGGCGCCCAGCGGGAAGCTCCAACTATAGATCGTTTGCATATCATTCAGGTACGCCCACTCTATGATAGGCACATGTAAAGAGAGCAAAGACATGACCGTAATCCACCAAAAAGAGTTCTTATCCGTTTGTTCTTTGCTTTTCGCCTCTTCTGCTTGTGGAGTTGGCTGCGTATAAAAAACTAATGCAGATGCTACCGTAAGTAGAATAATCCTGGGATCTAACACCCCCTCCAGTCGTAGACACAATGGAAGCATAATTCCCAGAAGGATAAACATCAATATCGACTTCAACTTAGCACTCATAAATACACAAAACTTTAGGGTACGATTCTACACCGAGACTAGCGGCATGCGGTCTCCAAGGTAGAACCCTTTCTGCAATTCTACAATACTAGGCTGTACGACGTAGCGGCGCAGCAGCAGTCTTGCGAACATGCTGATACTGGGTGAAGCCATCGCGTTTGAAGTCTCGGACCATAGCCTCTAACTCTGGACGCTTATCTGCATTGAGAATTCCATCACGTAGGTAAAGTGCACTAACGGGTGCGTCCTTCGCCCATGTTTTGTAATCACATACATTCTCAAAACCAAAACTCTGATACAAACGTGCATGTAGTGGATTACACGAAACAAAGGCCACCCAGTCTTCTTCCATCATCAGGTGTAAAATGATGGCATTACTGATGATGAACTTAGCCAAACGTAAGCTCTGATACTCTTTGTTCAGTACCAGACGGCTACCCTCCGTAGCTACGCGACCATTAGGCATCAGCGGACTAAAGTGGTCGTCCTTATCCTCTGGAAAATAGCTAAGGATGGGCAGCACCTCCTGTTCCGACTGCTGTTGGCAGAGATCGATTAAGCCTAACTCCTTCAAGGTCCGAATAGTAGAGAGGACGGGGGTATTTTGAATAATACGTAGCCCACCGATCAACTTCTGCTGATCGGCCTCTTCAACAAAAAGGCCATAGTGTTTGGACTGAAGGTCATAAGCATCCACATCGATCTCCAACTCATTGTCGGAAAGGAAGCCTGCGCATCGTGTGCTGTTGTAAATAGTGTAACGAAGTTTGAGCCAACTAAGCATTTCTTCACGGCCCTGGATTTCACGGAAATAGTAGATCATTTGCCCGCTGTAATTTGTAAGTTAAAAATTGGGTGTAGTAAGGGGGTGGGCAGTCTTCAGGTCATAAACAGCAAAAGCGTACCCGTGTCAAGCATGGCTTGACATTAAGCACGGTACCCGCATGTTTATTTACCTGGGTTGATCTTATGATCCAAAATGGACATAAGATCGTAAGGATAGAAGTGGACAAAGGGGACTAAGCCACACTATCTCTCTCAATGTTTGTTGAGTGCTGTGTCGTGTTTGTTCTAATGATGTTGGATTAGAAAGCGCGTATTAATTCTAGTACTAACGTACCCTATGCATCATTTTCCTAAAAAGAAAAGAATGCTAATAACTGTGTTAGGGTTTATCCTTTATGTATATCCAATCTATATTCAAATACGTTACAAAATTAAGCGTTTTTTTCTTCTCAAAGTTCCCATTTTGTCCATTTACCCCCCAAGTAGCGGTGTATTCACCCTTATCTGCTACCAAAATCCCCTAGATCCTCTCGAACTGCTTTTAGCAAAAACAGTACCCCTTCCAATGGTTTGCTAGAAACGCTTGCACTTAATTTGCAGTATATAGTACGCTAGCTTGGCATGCTCTATTGCGTACAAACGACGCAATTAACGCTCCATTCCTCCCCGAAATCTATTGACTGCAACAACTGATTTCTGCATAGGTTGTGCGCGCCCCCTCTTCTCCCCTGTCGACCCGTAAACCAAAAGCCGCTACGAATCCTCACAGAAGCGCCACACTTACTCAAGCTCCCTTTTGACTGTAGGTAAATCAGAACACTTTTGAGTCAATTCTCACACACACAAAAACAACAACCCTATGCGTATCCTCATCCAATTATTGATAGTACTCCTAGTAGTCCCCAATCTTGTAGCACAGAATGAAGACCAGAGTCTAGCCCCATATTTTCGAGTCAATGCTAAGGAAGGAGATGGAACTGAGACACTACCATTGCGAAGCACTTCCGCTGAAGTAAACATTGCTGGAGTTATTGCTGATGTGGTGGTCACTCAGGTCTATGAAAACACCGGACAGGTACCCATTGAAGCCATCTACGTATTCCCAGGTAGTACCCGTTCCGCTGTCTATGGTATGCAAATGAAAATCGGACAACGAATCATTGAAGCCGAGATTAAAGAAAAACAAGCCGCTCGAGAAACCTACGAAGCAGCCAAACAAGAAGGAAAACGCGCCTCTCTTTTAGAACAAGAACGTCCCAATGTATTTCAAATGAATGTAGCTAACATCCTGCCTGGTGATCGGGTGGAAGTGCAGCTACGATACACAGAATTGCTTATACCAGAAGACGGTGCATACCAATTCGTTTACCCCACTATTGTTGGGCCTCGTTATACCGATGGGAGCGAAAGTCGCAATGATGGCTATACAGCTATGCCCTATACAACAATGGGTGCTGCACCGCTATACGATTTCGATCTTAAGGTATATCTGGACGGTGGTATGCCACTGCAAGAGGTAAGTTCCAAAACGCATGACATCTCTGTTCGTCCAGCAAGTGGTACTGCTGTAAATATTGACTTGCTAGCGGAAGAAAGTAAATCTGCTAACCGAGACTTCATTCTCGACTACAGTTTCCAGGGTAATGAGATTCAAACTGGAATCCTGGTCTTTGATGACGGTGATGAGCAATTTTTCCTTTGCATGGCACAACCGCCTAAAGCAGTGGATGCAGACTTGATTCCGCCTCGCGAGTACATTTTCCTGATGGATGTCTCTGGATCCATGCGTGGATTTCCACTATCTGTCTCTAAATCACTAATGCGACAGCTGATTGGTCAGCTTCGTCCAGAGGATGCTTTTAACATCATGGTCTTTGCTGGAGGTAATCAATGGTGGTCAACAGAATCAGTTACCGCTTCATCAGAAAATTTGCAGGCAGCCGAGCAGTTCCTTAATACCTTAAGTGGCGGCGGCGGCACCAGCCTATTGCCTGCGCTCAAACAATGCTTAGCCCTACCCCGCTATCGCGAAGACGTTGCTCGTTCGATAATCGTAGTCAGCGACGGCTATGTAAGCGTGGAAGATGAGGCCTTTCAACTGGTACGTGATAATCTCAACGAAGCCAATTTGTTCTCTTTTGGCATCGGTTCTTCTGTCAACCGGCATCTAATGGAAGGTCTAGCTAGAGCAGGACAAGGACAACCCTTCATCGTTACCGATCAAGAGGCCGCAGAGGTGGCTGCAACAAAACTCAGCAGGTATATAGAGCAGCCACTATTCACGCAAATTGATGCAAGCTTCACTGGTGGGTTCCATGCCTATGACCTAGAACCCTCTACCCTGCCGGACGTGCTAAGTGAGCGTCCAGTGCTCCTGTTCGGAAAATTCACTGGCGAAGCTCAAGGTGAAATCGTATTAGAAGGATATTCTCGGGTAAAAACCGAAGAGGTTGCCGGATTCTGGCCTTTCCGCAAGGCAGAACCTGCTCAAGTGAAAAGTCAGCGTGTAAGTATGCGAATTGATGTCAGCAAGGCACACCACAGTCCACGTAACGCGGCTCTTAAATACCTCTGGGCGCGCGAAAAAATTCGCAATCTCAGTGATTTTAAGATGTACGGCATGAGCGATGCTGACCGTCAGGAAACCCTCGAACTAGGTCTAAAATATAACCTGCTAACCAACTTCACCTCTTTTGTTGCGGTAGAGAAGGAAGTATCCAATGATGACCCTACAAAACTGGTTCCAGTGAAGCAACCGCTGCCGCTGCCGCAAGGTGTCAGCAATGAAGCTATCGGCTTTGAGTTGGAACTGTTCGGCATCAGTGGTACAGAGTTCTTGCCTCAAAAGCAGAACGCCTGGACTTGGTTGATTTTGTTCCTACTCGCTATTGGAACTGGGGCACTAGTATTCTGGAAATTGCGCTACCGTGGGATAGGGCTCGTGCTAATCATTGGCCTAGGTGCAACGCTGACTTCTTGTGAGACTGAGCAAGGAAGTATCGAACCGCAACCATTTGATGAAGTCACGTTTATCCTGGGAGAAGATCGCAAGAAGAGTAACACCTACTTTGCGAGTGCATTGCACTACTTCAGCACCAACCAACAAGCTCATACTCCATTGATAGAAAAGGAATGTCGCAGTTTAGAAGAGGTGATCCAGTACTTGAGACAAAACCCACCTCAAAGTGGCGCATGGCAAACCATCAATCTGGTAGTGCACGGAAACGAATGGACGGGGATTAATCTCTCCGTCATCGCCGACGGCCCTCGGTGCAGCCCGGACCTATTGGATCAGCTAGTTGAAAACCCAGCTTGGGAGCCACTACCTGTAGATTTGGTGAATGACTGTACAACCATCAATATCATTGGCTGCAATGTTGGAAAGAATGAAGCTTTAATGCAGCGTTTCAGAGAGGTAATTGCCGGCCAGCGATTGGATGGTCCTAGTATCCGCTCTGCTCGACATTTCAACATATTCCGCCAGCAAGAGGGCGGCATGAAGCGCATGCTTGCCGAAAGCTGCTTTGTCAACTTCAAGGCAGGACAATTCCCCGGCAACCACTGGCTTGCCGAGCAGTTTGAGCAAAAGTACCCTGATCACGACACGGACTGGCAGCACGCCCTGCTTACTTTAGGCCTAGGCGATAGCCCTCAACCTTATGTACACTACTTTAATATTCCGGTAGAGTGGATGGTAGTTTACCCTGATGAAGCCAGTCGGCCAAACTTATCGGAAGAAGAAACCACAGTTTGGGCAGAACAGCAGGAAGACCTGAATAAAGCTGTTACACAAATGGGGTTTACCATGGATGATTTTCGTTGGACAACTACTCCAACAACTATTCAGGGGAAGCCCGCCCTACAGGTAGAAGGACAAACCATTATTTACTGTATCCTTCACCCACTACAACCAGATGCAGGAGACGATGGACAGTTTGCCTACCAGGATGACTACTTTGCAGTAGTTCCCTAGTACTAAACCTTATTCGCGATGTAACACCATATATTCCCATGGACCTAGCTCACCGCTAAACTCGCTCCCTACACTTACGAGTCCATCCGCAGGATTAAAAGCATCGCTGTAGACACCCCAGTGCTGATCACCGGATAGGTGGTAGGCCTGGGTGTCCGCAGATAAATTGATAACAACTACTACTCGATCACGATTCTTCTCCCGCATAAAAGCGTAGATGTTTTGATCGTTTCCGCTTTGGATTTTCACTAGTTCTCCACCATGCTTACCGTTCCACAAGGCTTGATTGATATGCTTAAGGTGGAATAAGGTTCGATAGAAGTTCTCGTATTCAAAATCCCCCCAGGGTACTTCATCTTTGGTAAAAAAGGCGAGTTGCTTATCCATCGCGGACTCCATTCCCGTGTAGATAAGTGGCATACCATCAAAGGTAGCCGTCAATACAGCAAAAGCTTTGTGGCCGTCTCCCATGCGTTCAAACTCGGTGCCAGCCCAAGAGTTTTCATCATGATTCGACGTAAAATGCATAGCATACCCTTTATCATATTCCGTCGCTTTTTTCGCCAACAAAAGATCGATATCTAGCGCTGTCTTCAATTCAGCCTCTTCTTCCTCTGTCTCTACTAGATTCCCTTGCTGCAGGCTAGCCGATGTACCGCGGTTCGCTCCTTGGGAACGTGCTATTTCGTTGAGCAAGTGATGCATCTCCCAACCATAATCCATGACAAATGAGCCAGTATTACGTAAAGCAGGAACCTCCGCCTCTGCCAATAAAAAGACTGGGCCATCGGCATAGAGAGAATCCGAACACTGCACCCAGAAGTCAACAGGAACACTATGTGCTACATCTACCCGAAAGCCATCAACCCCGACTTCTTGTGTCCAAAACCGCATAGCGTCAATCATTCCCAGGCGCATATCAGGATTATCGTAGTTCAGATCTGCAACATCCGTCCAGCCCCAGGATTCACCCGTTTCTTGGTTTATCGGATCAATGATATTTCCATCTGCGTCCTGGCTGTACCAATCCGGATGTTCTGTAATCCACGGATTATCCCAGCCCGTGTGGTTAGGTACCCAATCAAGAATGCAGTACATCCCAAGTGCATGAATAGAATCCAGTAACATCTTGAAATCCTCCATCGTACCGTAGTCTGGGTTGACCGCTTTGTAATCGCCAACGGCATACGGACTCCCCAACTCACCTTTACGTTTCTCTTCAGAGACCGGATGAATAGGCATTAACCACAGAATATCAACGCCCATCCTTTTCAGACGCGGAAGATGACCTGCGAATGCACTGAAAGTTCCCTCAGGAGTATAATGACGGAGGTTTACTTCGTAGATGTTCGCACGCTTGTGCCAATCCGGAACATTCGGCTCCTTAATGTGAATGTCATAAGCGGTATCTGTTCCGGACGTTTCTTGAACGCAAGCCACTAATGTGAATGTTAGAAGTCCGAGAATAACGAATCCAATTACAAAAGCTGATCGGGTCATGGAAAATCCAAATTTGTCACTACAAAATAAAGGCTGAAAATAGGACATTTTTGGAGACCCTTTGGTTCGACAGCCCATTCATAGGAGCAACAAAATCTACCCGATCAGCGCGTAAAACAGCAATGTAGTATTCACTAAAGTTTGGTAAACAGGACATCCTGGGCACGATCGGTACTCAGTCTGATGACGGCTTTCTCTCCTTCGGTGTCAAACCTCAGATGATAACCAGAGGCCTTCATTCGTTGAGGACTGATGAGCTGCGCCTCCCGTTTGTAGCGCTTTTCTCCCTCAAAGACTAATTTGTACTGGTTGTTCTCTGCATAATTAATCCGAAGGTCGACATCCAAGTCAGCATTATAGTATTTACCGACCAAGCCATTGTGATCAAAGTCCAATGGTACCTGTATAGTCTTGGTTAAGGTGTACGGATTATGGGTTGGGTAGTAGGCAGTCAGAGTTAACCCACCATCTGCAGACTTTTCGAAGTACTGTTTGAAATCAGGATCATCTACTTGATGAAACAGATTGCCTTGCTCTTGTTCAATGACAATAGCGTCTCGGTTGGAACGCTCTAAAAGGATTTGATCTTCATCAAGACGAATCCTGAAATAGAATCCGTTCTCGAGTGCATAGGTACCTTGAATTTCATCCAATGATAGATCATCGCTGATAGTCTCTGGCGTTACTTGAATTGCTTCAGCGATTATGCCTTGTTCTTCTAGCAGTACGTCGGCCATTTGGCGAGATAAACCTGGTGGATACACCGCGCCACTATTGGTCATAACTACAATGGATAGCGCAAGCGAAGGAAAGCGCAAGAATGAAGCTTTCCAAGCCCCCGTAGCACCTTCATGATAACGATACGGTACTCCATTGTACTCCCCGAAGTCCAGGCCAAAGCCGTAACGCACCTCTTCTGCAATAGCAAGTGGCTTTTGGGCCGTTGCCAGTAGGGTACTCTTTGCGTTCTGAATCTGCTGTTCCCACCGCAATTGATCAGGTAGCGTCGTAAAGAATGCCCCATCTCCATGCAGGCTGCTTTGCCACTTATAGTAGTACCAGTCTCCGAAGTTAAAATAGGGTTTAGCTACCGTCGGGATCTCTTGCTTATGATCGTCTAGAAAAAAGCTACTTGCTAGCCCAGAGCTCTGTACCAGTTTTTGCACATAGTCGGCAAATGACTGTTCTGTCACCCTGCTCACAATCTCTGCAAGAATCAGATAATTCGAATTGCTGTAAGAGAATTGGCTGCCGGGCTCAAATTGCACACTAGTCTGACTACTCAACAACTTTAATGCTCTGGCATTGGTCAAACCAGCGGTTTTCCACCAAACAAGTCCTTGCATACTCCATAGATCATACACATCGCGGATCCCGCTACTATGGTTAAGGAGGTTTTGAATACTAATCTGCCCGGTAAAGTCAGGCAGAATTTCTGGCATGATGGTCCGGAAGTCATCCTCCAAATTGAGCTTCCCTTGATCTATAAGATTCAATACGGCCCAGGCCGTGAATTGCTTCCCATTGGAGGCGATATTAAAGGAGGTTTGCTGATCGATGACACGTTCAGAATCCAAGTCTGCTAATCCAGCGTAGCGCTCATAGACAATCGCTCCACCTCGCACCACTCCTACAGCTAATCCGGGGCTGCCTTCCTTGATAAGCTCATTCACAAATTGATCAAAGGCACCTTTCTGTTCCGCATTCAAAGGCTGTGCGGATAGGCTCGTAAAGACGAAAGAAAAAACTAGAAAAAGATACAGTCGGGTCATTGCTAAGTATTATTGATGATTCGACTGCAAGGTGAGGATTCATCAAGCGCTCAGCGCTCCAGATCATGATTTGGCACCTGTTTCGACTATTTTTTTGTGGGTTGCTAGAAATTCAGCCGGACGCATTCCCGTATGCCGTTTAAATACGCGATTGAAGGTGGATTTTGAATTAAAGCCGCAAGCTAAAGCGATGCCCAGAAGCGTCAGGTGTGCATCTTGTCCAGCACGCACCCGAGCTTGAAAGGCCTCAACTCGATACCGATTGACAAAGTCGTTGAAGTTCACACCGAAGCCCTGATTAATGAGCGCAGACAGTGCTTTAGGATGAGTATCCATGCGCTGAGCCAGTTGTGTCAGTGTCAAGGCGGGTTCTTCATAGTAACGTTCTTTCTCCATCAACGACTGCAACTTCGCTAGCGCCTCCGGGTCGACTTCTTCCACGATCGCCTGCTCACTCATTTGCTCCTTAGATGATGGTGTATCAGAAACTGGCAATCCCTCATCTGGAACCACTACTGGATCCAACTTAAGTTCCGAGCTTGCGAATAGATGCGCAGAGATAATCGCATGCCGATAGCCGCGAAAAGCAATGAAATAAGCTAAGGCTGCGAAACCTACATAGTAGTACCACTTTTGTCCAAAACTTCCCCATTCAGGAAACAGAACTAGAAAGCTCAAACGCAGCAAGATGATGAACAACAACGCCATCAAGAATTGCCGTACCCACTTGAAAAGAACACTGTCCGCATAGCTAAGCTCATCAAATATTCGTCGGTAATATTGCCGGTAGACCTGCAGACTCATCGCCAGGTAATAGGACATAATAGCCAAGCCTGTGATTTGATACCAGGGAGCTAGGTCCTTGTCTCGGCCATCAGCGTAGAAATAGTACTCATCCAAAAGAAAGATGTCGATCACAAACAGACCTAAACTGTACAAAAGATAGAGTGTGCCTGGCAGCAAGTGGAGCCACTTTTTTCCCGCTACTCGAAAATCGACTTGTAGCAAGGAGGAAACGTAGAAATAGATAATTGGCCCTAAGAAAAAGAATTGCTGGAGGGGCGCAAAAAACAGAAACTCTCGGTAGCCGTCTCTTGCGTACCACCCGGCATGGCCGCACATCCAAGGCGTGATGTACATACAACTTAAAAGCACCCAAGCAGCCAACCAGGTACTCGACCGCTGCTGATAGCGCCGACCATTAATGAAAAGTAGGACAGCAAAGACCAGGCCCTGCAAGAAGAAAAACAGCAGTAGTACGCTTTGATAATTCAGGTTAAACTCCATTACCTAGGCTTCAAACTCCACCGCTTGCATGAGGTAATCACAAAGCGGTTGCATACTCACAAAGGCTTTTTCCGCTAGGGCTGGAAAATCAGAAGACAAGACCTGTGCCTCCGTCAATGGGGTGATCGCTGTGAAACTCTTGCGACGCAACAGATCCAAATGCGGATGATCCTTTGGAAACCCACGGGGGGCGGTCTTAAGCATCTGCTCATCAGGGTCTAAATCCGTATACATACCTGTGAAAGGAGAAGAACTAAGGATCTTCTTCAAACGATCTCCATCGTAATCAATCCCTTCTCGGATCTTCTGAAGCACCGGGCTTGGCGGCCGATAAACACCTCCACCAATAAATGATCCACTTGGACTGATGTGAATATAAAATCCGGGCTTGGTCATATCAGTCCCTGGGCTGCAAGCAAAGTGATCTCGATACAAGGATTTATCCGGATGAAACCGACGGTTATTGGTGATGCGCATCAGCGTCTCCTTCGGTCGAACTTGTTCGAAATCTGGATCGTGGGTAACGAGCCGCTGAAGAATCAATTCGATTTCCGCCAGCCAAATATTCTTGGCTTCATGGTAGCGCTTGCGGTTTTCATCCATCCAATCTTTAGAATTGTTCGCACTCAAATCGCGAAGGAAATCAAAGATCTTTTGCTTGGACATAAATCAGGTGTATTCGTAAAGGTGGGCATACGTCCGAAAACCAAGCCGCTGATAAATCCCAGCCCCAGCTTCGGAGGCATGTAAGATAAGGTTTTCATAACCGGCCTGCCAAGCGCAGTACATGATGTAGGACATCATTTTCGTGCCTATCCCCTGTCGGCGCGAAGCCTCCAAAGTTGATAGGCCATATATCCCCGCCGTTTGTTTGTCTTGTGCAAATAGCTCAATCGTAGAAACAATCTTACCGGCCTGGCGATAGATAAACAAAGAACTTGCTGCGTCACGAGCTAGATATACAGCAGAAGCCTGCGTATAAAACTGCAGTACATCCTGATCCGGAGGCGACCAATTTGCAGCAATTACACTGGCGTATTCTAATAGTTGTTCTGGTGTGCGGACCGCCTCAATTTCGGGCACTTCCATTTTTTTTGGGTCGTAGTCAGCCATCCGAAGTCCCATTCCCAATGCAGAAGCCTGCCTAGTGATCTTTTGTTGGGCCAGCGCCCGAAAAAGCTCTGGTGATTGCTCTTCCTCCGGCAACCACAAGCAAAACGCAGCGCTTCGCTCCTGGTAATAGGACTGTAGCTCAGATAACTTGACAGTATCAACTGCACTTCCCTTACGAACAAAGGCAACATTAAAGGTGTCACTCTTCAAGCCGCTATCCACCCAGTTCAATCCTCCGTCGGATAAGACCTCTTGACCTGGCATCACCGCGGAGACCGCAGTAGCATGCTCCAAAAAGTTGTCAATGATATACTGCTTCATTGCCTATAGGCTTCTGCTATCCAATCGCATGCGTAGTAGATGAGGAGCGAAGCCAGCTTTGGTGTAAGCTCTCATTGCTGCTTCATTATCCGGATAGACCTCCAACTGAATTTCGAACACATTACGAGAATGGGCCCAATCCAGGAGTCCATCCAAAATGAGCTGATTCACGCCCTGCCCCCGAAAAGTGGGCTTGACGTACATAAAGCCCAAATAGGCATGAACGTCGTGCTCTCGGTACCCCGTTGAGGGTACCAGCTTGGCATACCCAGAACCCACAATTTCTTCATCGGCTACTACCACGAGTACTTGAGCATCGGCCCGGTCAATCAGTTCTGCGATATCATAATAGTGAATCTCACCCGGCTTAAGGGTGCTATCGTAAGGGCGCTCAGCTTCCACAATACCTTGCTCAAATTCGAGCAAGATATCTAAATCATGGAGTTGGGCTGGGCGAATTAGAAGGTTCTTCATGTTTGTTTGATAGATGCTTTAATACAACGTAATGGATGAAGGCAAGGTTCCTGCTTCTTTCAGCTTGTTTTTGACGGTTCAGTACTACTTCTGCAGGAATACGGCTAGATATGGGGCACCAATCCTCCTAGCTTTGTTGACATCAAGAATAATAAAAAGATATCATGAACGTAGCATTTATTGGTTTGGGAATTATGGGCAGCAGAATGGCAGCCAACTTATTAAAAAACGGTGTCAACCTTACGGTCTACAACCGTTCATCTGAACCTGCTGAAGCACTACGCGCTCAAGGGGCTAAGGTAGCCAGTAGCGCCAATGAGGCCGTAGCAGAAGCAGATGTGGTCTTCAGTATGCTTTCCACACCGGAGGTAGTACGCTACGTTTTTCTCGAGGATGGAGGTGCCTTGTCCAAAATGAAGAGAGGTGCAATCTGGGCTGATTGTACCACAGTAAACCCATCCTTTAGCCAGGAGGCCCTTGCCGCTGCTCAAAAACACGGCATCCGTTTTGCCGATGCCCCTGTGGCTGGAACTAAGCCCCATGCAGAGAATGCAGAATTGGTATTCTTTGTCGGAGCAGATGAAAGTTTACTCAGCACCATCAATCCCTACCTGGAATACATGGGCAAAAAGACGATTAGGATTGGGCAAACAGGCCAGGGTGCCTCATTCAAAATGCTGGTTAACATCATGCTGGCGCAATCAATGATCATCTTTTCGGAAGCCATCCTACTTGGGGAGAAGATGGGAATCGACAAGGATTTCCTCCTAAATACCATTCCAAATCTGGTGGTCTCAGCGCCCTTTACCAAGTTTAAAGCAGAAATGGTGCGGCAAGACGCATATGACGTGCAGTTTCCATTGGAGTGGATGCAGAAAGACCTGCATTTGGCCGCGGTCACCGCCTATGAGCACCAGCAGCCTCTTTACTTAGCCAACATGGCTAAAGAGCTCTTTGCCGCTGCCAGTAAGCAAGGGATGAGTAGATTAGATTTTGCAGCGATCCATCGCTATTTGGAACAGCAATAGCTCCTCCCATTGTTGATCACGGATACTAGAATCGCATGATAAAATCTGTGAGGTTAGTATCCGTATCCAATTGGAGTTTCTTCCGTAAGCGATAGCGACTGATTTCCACACCCCGTACCGAAATGTTCATTAGTGGAGCAATCTCCTTTGTCGTCAGGTTCATGCGCAGGTAAGCACAGAGCTTTTGATCCTTAGGTGTAAGTTCCGGATAACTATTCCGAAGGTTTTGCAGGAAGTTCTTGTGCACTTGATCAAAGTAGATCTCAAACTGCTCCCAGTTGCCATCCAAGCGGGTATTGCCATCAATGGTATGGATGATACGCTGAAGCCGGCGACGGTTGTCATCTATAGTTTCCCCTTGGATAATCTTCGTTAAATCCTTCTTGATCTTTAGCAATACTTCTCCTTTTTGCACTAAGTGCATCGTGGCCGAAGCCAATTGAGAAGTTTTATGCTGAACATCAGCTTCCAGTTTTTCACTACGCAGCTTATCAATTTCGACAGCAGATTTCTCTTGCTCCTCTTGAAATTCAGCTTCTTTTTGGGCCAGGGTCTCTGCCTGCTTGGCAACGAGCACACTTTTTTGCTTACGCCATCGATTAGAGAAATAAGCGAAGATGCCTACAATACCTACTGCACCGAGCAGGGCGTATACCAGCTTAGCAAAAGTTGAAGCATACCACGGAGGCAGGACGGTGAAGGCAATCTCCTTTGGTGTACTCACCGCCCGGTAGGTATTGCGAGCCTGTACGGAGAAGACATAATCTCCCGCCGGAAGATTAGTAAACTCTTTCTCTTTGCGGTAGTCCCAATCCGACCATTCTTCTTGAAAACCTTGCAAGCGATAGCGAAACTGAATATCTCCTGTCTGTTCATAGAACGGCGAAGCATATCGAAAACGCATTGAGTTAAGCTGGCTCGCCACTTCGTAACCTTCTGTTAGAATCCCCTCACTACCAGCCATAAGACCTTCGGAATACAATACCGAATCCTGCGCGTTAACCAGGGTCACTTCCCGGATCAAAACGTTCATGCTCATATCCCGCTTGGTACGTTCCAGCGGATGATAACTAATGAAGCCTTTCTCTGTAGCTATGATAAGGTTATTGCTATCGACTGCTGAGATATGCTCAAAGCCGTCTACCAGATATTCCTGCAAGTGATCAAAGAAGATTCGTTCTACGGTAGGTTCCTGAAGGAAGCCTGTTTGCTGTACGGCAAAGTACCCAAACTCATCCCCCTTAGAGAACCATAATCTGCCATCCGCATCATAGACCAGTCTAGCTATCGGTCCCACTCCGCCCAGTAGATTATTAAGGTCTTCAAACGATTCAAACGTATCTGCTTCCCGATTGAAACGATAAGCTCCTTCAGGGGAAGTTGCGATCAGTTCATTTTCTATCTGGAGAACGTTCAAAGAAATCGTGCCAGGGAGCCCCTCGTCATAACCATAGAACTTCACCTCCGCCGTACGGTTTCCATCGGTCAAGTTGATGCGGAACAATCCCTTGTAAGCATGTGAAACCCATATATCTCCGTCAACATCTACTTCAAAGACCCTCGCAGATTCTTCAAAACCGCTCACCTTATGGAGGTACTCCCACTGGTCATTAGCATTGTTCTTCTTGTAGAGATGTAAACCAGTATAGCCCCCACCCAAAGCTAGGCCAGGCTGCCTGGGCAGTGGAACAATTTTCCAAGATCCCTCTACCGTCGAAATAGGAGATACACCACTTGAAGTTATGGCAAACAAACCAGCATGCGCGTTTACCATCAAATCATCCCCCAGATTACTAAACCCCCAAATCTGACCGCTTAGCTGCCCCACTGGTCGAGCCTGCGGCAGGCTCAATCCACTTCGCTGAACCGGCCAATCCAAATAGAATAGCCCCTGATTCGTACCCATATAGAGGCGGTCTTCGAAGATCGTAGCTGTATAACCGGTTCCGTCTATTCCCAGGTAATCACGTACTAAGGAGAAGGGCGTACTACTCTTGACATAATCAATTCCGTTATCGGTAGCCAGCCAAAAGTTATCGAGCCGGTCACGGAAGATGGATAAGATCGTATTGTTTTGAAGTCCTGACTCCTTATTTAAGTGTTGAAGGACCTGACCAGAACGGTCTATAATCAAGAGTCCCTCTTGCGCAGTACCGATGGCAAACTGTCCATTCGGTAAATCTAGCGCACAGTAAGCTTGGTTGAGGCGCAAGAATGGAGACACAGCAGTCTCCCACTCTGTAAGGCCTTCAGTACCGAGACGAAAGAGGCCATCAAAATCGGAAACGATGAGTACCTCATTATCCATCGGCAACATCGCAGCAATCCGAGCATCGGCAAAACGCCCGCCTTGCGGTATCAGATCAAAAGCTTCGCCACTCCATTGGAGTAAGCCAAGACCTTTTTCCTGAGCATACAGTTGATCGTCTAGCCAAAAAAAGTTCTCAAAACGCTGCTGCGCTAATGTGCTAGAGAAGGTTTTTCCATCCCAACGAATGAGTGCCTCCTGCGTACAAAAATAAACTTGCTCACCATCCACAAAAATCTTCCAAACGTCTTCGAAGCTTTGTTCGTTTTCTGGCAACTCTCGACTGATGGAACGATAACAGATTTGCTGACATTCATCGCGATCTAGAAAACCAAATTCGTCCTGCCCTCCCACATAAATACGACCATCAGGGCCCTTAGCCAAAGAGCGTACAATCGTACGGTTAGGAAGCGGAACCAACTGCCAGTCGGCACCATCAAAAACTAAGACTCCCTTGTTATTCCCCACAATCAACAAGCCACTCTCATCCTGAGCTACAGCCCAGTTCTGCGTTCCTGCACGATATTCATCCTTGGAGTAATTGACTGTTTCCGGAATTCCAAGACGAACATCTTGGGCTACCAGATGTATTCCAAATGAAAAGATCAAGACCCCAAAAAACAAGCTCTTAAGCAATGATGTAGTCATTTCTATACTGTGAGAAAGTCGGGAATACACGGTCTTCTCGCCCGGAAACAGGCAGAATAGCAGTGGTTAGGGCAAAAAGAACAGTATTTAATACGATGGCAATATAGGTTAATCTGAGCAATGATGTAGTAATGATGTGGTAATAAAAGGCTGCTATCTGACAAGAAGTAGCATTGATGTAGAACAAAGAAAAAAATACCTGCTAAATTTGGTGAAGTAAGCTTTCAACAAAACAATTGGTCATGAAGACACCCATACTCCAAATTTCAACCATCCTTTTCTTTGGTGCTTTGATCTTTGTTAGTTCTTCCTGTGAAGAGCAAGCAGAAGTATCAGGTTGCCGCTTTCCAGACGATCTAGGTGCTAACTATGCCTTAGTCTGGAGTGATGAATTCGATGGCGATAGCGTTGATGACAGCAAGTGGTCGTACGATCTCGGTGATGGCTGTCAAATTAGCCCAGACCTTTGCGGTTGGGGAAACAATGAACTCCAATATTACACGGATCGCACTGATAATGCGAAAGTGGATAATGGAACATTGAAAATCACGGCTCGCAGAGAGACTCCATTGTATCTCGGTCAGCATCAGTACACCTCTTCTCGTATGGTCACTAAGAACAAAGGTGATTGGCGTTATGGTCGTATTGATGTACGTGCCAAACTTCCTGTAGGTCAAGGTATGTGGCCTGCCATTTGGATGCTACCTACTGATAACGTGTACGGTGGCTGGCCTCGCAGCGGCGAGATCGACATTATGGAAAACATTGGCAGTGAGCCTAACCGCGTCTTTGGTACGCTTCACTACGGCCATGATTTCTGGCGTTTCACCTCTCGGTATATAGAGAAGGAATCAGGACCGTTCTTCCATGAGGAGTTCCATGTGTTCTCTACTATTTGGAATGAAGATTGTATCCAGATGATGGTAGATGGTGTACCATTTGGTGAACCATTCAGCCGCAGCACTACCCTACCGACAACCTGGCCGTTCGATCAGAACTTCCACTTGATCATGAATGTAGCTGTCGGTGGCAACCTACCTGGCAATCCTAATGGTAACACTCAGTTTCCACAGGTATTGGAGGTAGATTATGTACGGGTATTTCAGGAAAACTAAATAATATAGTCATTTCACATGCTGATCTAACAGTATGTTGACTAGCTATTCGCATTGCTTCTAACCCCAGCAAATGTCACATTGACAAACGTTTTCTGAGCGAAGCAGTATGTTTCTAACACTATTAAAAGTGCGAACATACTGCTTCCTCTTGCCCCATCTACTACAGATTATTAGAGCTTGGGGCTTACTGTTTTGATGATCCCACAAAAACCGCAAATTGGACACAGTAGTTAGCTGCTGGTGCGCTAGTGATCGCTTGGATCATAGTGATACTAGATTATTTATCTAGGCTATTCACTATATCCTGTAGTCCTTGTTCCCAGTTCCTTGCTACGCTAGTTAATCATCTAAACTAGACACATGAAGAGTAGTACTTTTTACATTGTTACCACAGCCCTCATCGTGGCATTGGGTGGTTTTTTAATGGGATTTGACGCCTCGGTAATTTCCGGCGTGAACAAGTTTATTGAAATCGAATTTGGGCTAACGAAGCTCCAGGTCGGTTGGTCAGTAAGCTCACTTACATTGACGGCTACGCTTGCTATGTTAGCAGCAGGCCCTTTAAGTGATGCCATTGGGCGTCGACGGGTCCTTAAGTTTGCGGCCGTCCTCTATGCCATCTCGGCAATAGGCTCTGCTATCGCCCCCTCCTATACCATGCTAGTAATTGCTCGTATGATCGGAGGTGTTGGTGTAGGCGCTTCATTGATTATTGCACCAATGTACATCGCTGAGATATCCCCACCACAACTGCGTGGACGTATGGTATCTTTTAATCAGCTGAATATCGTTATTGGTATCTCAGTTGCCTTCTTTACGAACTACCTGATCCTACAATTAGGAAAGTCTGATGCTTCCTGGGCACAGTCCTTGAAGTTTGACGAATGGAACTGGCGCTGGATGCTGGGCTTAGAAACCTTACCGGCAGTACTATATTTCCTCGGTCTTTACTTTGTTCCTCGGAGTCCACGTTGGCTGGTCATGAAGGGAGAGTTTGACGAGGCGATGATGGTAATGAAGCGAGCTTCCGACGAAGGCGTTGATGCCGAAGCGGAGTTGGAGAAAATCCGCAACGCGATGGAAGTTGGTGACCAGACCAGTAAATTGCCGCTTTCTGAATTGTTCAAGAAGTCAATGGCGCTGGTACTTACCATTGGTGTTGTAGTAGGTGTCTTGCAGCAGATTACGGGTATCAACTCCGTATTCTTCTATGCGCCGATGATCTTTGAACAGTCGGGTGTAGGTACAGATGCCTCCTTCTCGCAAGCGATCTATGTAGGTCTTACCAACCTGGTATTTACACTGATAGCGATCGCATTAATTGACAAGCTAGGTCGTAAGCCACTCCTATTGATTGGTCTAGCGGGTATTGCTATCTGTATGTTCGTTCTTGCGTACAGCTTTAATACGGCAGAATATCAACTAGCTGAAACAGCGGTTGCTAGCTTACCAGCAGACATCAACAAAGAAGCACTTGCTGACGTAGTTGGCGTAAGCTTTGGTAGTGATCTAGAGTACAAGGCGGCAATGCAAGAAGCCCTGGGTGCTGCAGACGCTGGAACCTACGAATCAGAACTCGTATCCGGTGCTATCACCATCAACCCAATGTTGGTATTGATTGGTATCCTCGGTTTCGTGGCTTCTTTCGCCATTTCGATTGGACCAGTTATGTGGGTATTGTTCTCAGAACTATTCCCCAACGCAGTTCGTGGTTTGGCGATCTCCTTTGTGGGACTCATCAACTCTGGCGTGAGCTTCCTGGTGCAATTGGTATTCCCATGGGAATTGGCAACACTGGGTGCCTCGACCACCTTCTTGATTTACGGTGTATTTGGCCTCATCGGTGTATTCTTTGTACTCTTTATAGTGCCAGAAACCAAAGGTAAATCGCTGGAAGAACTAGAAGCAATCTTGGTAAAAGAAGATTAGAGAACAAACAAAACTTAAAGTCGTGAATAAACTATGGAGTGCCCTACTCTTAGGGGCGATATGTTTGTATGGCTGCAAAACGGAAGCTCCGGCGGAGGAGGAAACCGAAGCAGCTGTGACCAAAATGGAGCTGATACAGAATGAAAGTGACTATCAGCTATTATTGAATGGTGAACCCTTCTACATTGATGGAGCAGGTTTGGAATTTGGAAATGTAGAAGCCTTGGCGAAACATGGAGGAAACTCCTTCCGGACCTGGCGAACCGATAATGGCCAGGATACCGGCAAAGAGGTACTAGACCGCGCACAAGCAAATGGTCTGTACGTAACCATGGGTATTGAGGTAGCTCGGGAACGCCATGGATTTGACTACAATGACGAAGCAGCCGTCGCTGAACAATTTGAGCGCATCAAGGAAGAGATCCAGATGTATAAGGATCATCCGGCGCTGATTATCTGGGCTATTGGCAACGAGCTGAACCTGCGCGCCACCAACCCTAAAGTATGGGATGCGGTAAACCAGATTTCGGAATATATCCACGAGGTAGACCCTAATCACCTGACGACCACTACTCTGGCAGGTATTGACTCTACTCTGGCTAACGACATCGAGGAACGGGCTCCGGATATAGATCTGTTGAGTATACAGATGTACGGAGATATCGTGAACCTAACTAAGCGCATGAGCGACGCTGGCTGGGATGGACCATACATTGTAACAGAATGGGGTGCAACAGGCCACTGGGAAGTAGGCACTACCGAGTGGGGTGCACCGGTAGAAAACAACAGTAGCCAAAAGGCTGACTTCTACCGCGAACGCTTTGAAGCGGCGATAGCCGCTAATAAAGGTGTTTGTGTAGGCTCTTATGTGTTCTTGTGGGGACAAAAGCAAGAGCGTACGCCAACCTGGTATGGTATGTTTATGCCAGACGGGCAGGAAACAGAAGCAGTGGACGCTATGCACTACATCTGGAATGGCAGCTGGCCAGAGAATCGTTCTCCACGCTTGGAGGAAATGTTGCTGGATGGTAGAGGTGCTTACGACAACATCATGCTACAGCCTGATGAAACATACACTGGTACTACCACCGTTACAGATCCGGAAGGAGATGAGTTGACGTACAGCTGGGAAATCATGTCAGAAAGTACGGATTTGGGTGATGGCGGTGACCTGGAGTCAGTGCCGGAATCAATAGAAGGATTAATTACGGGTGAAGGCGCTGAAATATCATTCAAGACGCCAGCCCAAGAAGGTGCCTATAGGCTTTTCGTGGCAGTTGCCGATGGGAATAATCATGTGGCACACGCAAACATTCCATTTTATGTAAAAGCTGCTGAATAGCAGACAATCACACACTCACCTAAGACCATGCTTGGAGCTTGATTCATCTGATAACCAACACTTTAAGAACTTGACTTCGTTTCTCAAATTTCATTTGGCCCGCCAAACTCAATTTGAAAAACCTCGCCAAAACCTTAAATTCTTGATTATCAATTTCAATACGCTCCAAACATGGTCTTCGCGGGAAGGGGGAACAGCTGTTCTTCCTTCCCGTTTTTGTTTGGAAAACACTGCGGGTGTTTAGGTCACTATGCCTAAACACCCGCTAAGCCTCGGCTCCCGGCCAAGACCATCACAAGGTTCCGTACTATTATTCAGAAGAACGCTCGTAGCTAAAACTTCCCTGCCGGTTCTGGCCCCAACTGGTGAATTTGATATCGATAGCGATATTCTCTTCTACCAATAGTAAAACCAGATCGAGGCCTACTGCATCTTTAGGCTTATCAACGGTAGCCCGGAAAGCGCCGAAAGAAAGGTTCTGTAGATCTGCTGTAGTTCCACGGGCCCACAAGGTGCCGAGCGGACTATTATCCTTATCTGAGTTGGTTTCACTTACGGCGTTGTAGATCTGGCCACCATTGTTTCCTCGGGTCAACGCAACGGAATTAGAGAGTTGATCCTGGTTTTCCGGCAGGTTAGGATCATCTCCATCTGCTTTCTGAAAAGTCACGGTTGGCCCGGACCAGATCGTTGTTCGTTCTAGTGAAGGAATACCTAAATCAAGTGAATCATTATCACATGATGAGAAAACTAGCATCGCGCCAATAATGCCCATCATGATTAAGCGGAAAGTCATGCGCTTCATATCTGTGAAGTTCCTTTTTTGGATGTATGAGCGGTAAAAGTACCAAGAGTGAAATAGTAGTGAGGCCATTCCTGTTCACACTCCTGTGTCCGCTTGCTAACGAAATCGAAGTTTCCGCAAGCAAAATGGCAAGCCAAAGACAAACGGAATACTAATCATCCACTGCCTCGCTTACCTCCTTTATCAAGTTGGTATCCCCGCGATTCTCGTACTTTCCAACGTCGCGATCCAACTTATAGACAAGTCGATTCTTGACTCCCAAGGCCCGCAATTCTTGTTCAACGCGATGGACATCCTCTCGATCATTGTAATCCTCCGTAAAGACACAGATCACCCTGGTAGCATTGTCTTTAGCATTGGGATTAGGCTTAGCGGTAGCAACCTTTGCACTAGGCCCAAGCTGTCCATTCTTGATGGCGGTACTAATAACTTCCCACAGCGCATCAATTCTTTCTGCATGGTCAAATATGAGCCATTTACCACTGGCCCTTTCTTCCCTTGGCTTCTTGAAACGGTAGGCCTCGTTCAACTCGAACAACCAGTACCGGTCTGATATCTGCGAAGGTATTCTCATTTTCTAGTTTGGTCTTAATAATTCAACAGGTACTGCCTCTCATTGGATTGCCCCCCTACCCTCTTATTTTACCAGGTGATTTGCGAAGTAAAAGGAAAATTGCAAAAACACTAGTAACTATACCCAGGAGGATATTTGTTGTGCCTTGAACATAAACACAACCAGCATCAAAACAAAGCAAGGTCTGGCCACCATCGGCTTTGCTTTGCATGGATAAGCCGGCAAGAATGATCACAATAGCTGCAGGTAATAGTAACCAACCAAAATTGAGATTGCGAATGGTCCTAAGCATAGGGTCAATATTTAGTCAAAGCGCTTCTCGCTGGAGAAGAGCAGGCACGTTAATCAAATTGGGGATTATTCTCCCAGTACTTAGTAGATATACCTATTTAGCAACAGGTTCCATTCTATTCGGCGAATGACCCCAAAATATTGACAAAAAAAACGGAGTAGCCCGATAGGATTTGGCTACTCCGTATACTTGTACTCACTATTAACTAGCAAGCACACCTTCCTAAAACGGAAGAAGTTTACTGTATGGTAAGCTTAATTAACTGTCTGTACGTACTAGGCGAATGTTATCAATATAAACTTCACCTTTCTTATCCATTTGGATCATCAATTGCTTGATATCAGCCAAGTCTAAGCCTGCTGGTAAATCCGCAATTGGAATGGTGACGGTTTGCCAATCGCCCGTGTTAAATGTTCCTCCTGGGAGGTAGTCACTGCTCAGTTTCACAAAAGAGGTACGACGCTCATAGTCTTCGAAACCAAAACCAATGTTCTGGCTACTCAGCAAGTCCTCATCACTCTTAAGGTCAACCATGATCATCATGTCATCTTTAGCAGGGGTGATATCAACCCGGAACCACTTGTTCCAGCTCACACCGATGCCCACGCGATAACATTCATCCTTCGATGCATCCCAGGTAGCATGAATCGACTTAGAACCCTCGCTACTCGTTGCGGACGTCAGTTTGAAATCCTGGCAATGGTCCTCGAATAATCCCCAACCATTGTTGTTGATAAATTCGTCGCCGAACAAGGTCAGTGGATAACTAACCGCATCTGGCGTAGGTGCATCAGGAAGCCAAACCTCTACCGGCGGTGCTTCGTAATAAACAAGCTGAATATCGTCCATGTAGACATTGCCAGCCTGCTGCAACTCAAACATCAACTGCTTGATGTTGGTGATATCAAGACCATCTTCATTGAGATCAAAGGTATTCAGTGGCACTGCCACTTTCTGCCATTCTTCATCAATGAAGTAGCGTTCGAAATACTTATTTGAGATGTAAGACCAAGCCATGTTACCGCTGTAGTCTTCCAGAGTTAGAACGATCGGCAAACCGAACATTTTACCCTCAACGGAACGCACATACATCTGGATTGCAGCATGATCAAACACAGCAGAAAGATCCTTTCCGGCCCAATCATCCCAGCCAATACCAAATCCGGCCCACTCACACTCTCCACGATTCCAGTTGATCTTTAGGGCGCGGTCGCCGCTACGCGTTACATCCTCTACGACTGCACCTTTGGTACAATCTGAGTCATTTGGTGTCCAGAAGTTAGCACCATCATCTTCAAAGATCACGGGTTCTACGGCCAGTGAAATGCGTTCTGGCTTGGGAACAACTTCTGCTTCTTCCATCCCGTCGTACAAGCTGTTGGATTGAAACTGAATACCACAGGCACTCATCACAACGACCAACAGAGCCAATAAGAACAGCGGCGCAAATCCGCGACTCTTGGTTGTTTGGAAAAACTTATACTTTTTCATCATCACGATTTTTTTGTGCTACATGAAACCTTACAGTTCCAGTGGAGCACCACTAGTAAAGGTGAGGAAGTCAATACCATAATCGACCTGCAATGGTGGATTTGGCTGTGAATTCATATTCGAAATCAGAAGCATGCGGATCGCCACAATCTTAGTAACGTCTTCTTCGGTCATCCCCAAATCAGCCATCGTATGGTTGATATGGCGCCACCCCGTCCAATCAAGTGGGAAGTCACCGTCTAACTGGAATGCAGCATCTACGCCATCTTCAAAAGCGCCACTATCATTGGAATCCACAATAAACTGGATTACAGCAATACCGTGTGGGCCTCCGTCAGCGTACATGAAGCAGTTGAACCACAGATCTTCTGGCACCGTGGTCGGTAGTGGAGCATAGGTCTCTCCGGTAGTGGTAGAGCTAATATCTACCAGACCTGCGAAGAAGTTAGGAACTACATTATCTGTTCCTTCGAAGTAATAGTAAACGTTGCCTTCTGCAGCATTTCCATCAAAGCGACGGCCAGTATTTCCAGTAAGCTCAAACTCAAAATTTCCGAGGAAGAGATCACTACCCAGGTCATCTTCAAAGTCGGTGAAAAGAGAGCCTTCATAAACGCGAGCACCTACAACTTCTACCATTGCTTCCAGTACCAGGCTTTCTTCAGGAATCTCCAATTCGATGCGGCACATCTCCAAGCGGAATAGTGGTAGAATTGTAGTACCACCTTCCCAGATCGCATTGGTGGCATCAAGCTCATTATCGAAACCTTCGATAACCTTCACGGCACCACTCTCCAATCCAGTAATACGGATGATGAAATCCACATTTTTATTGAAACGTGCAGTCATCCGAACATCCTCGCCAGCAGAGAAATCTACTGTAGTGCGATTTACCGCCAGGCCTTCGAGCAAGTTAAACTCACCGAAGCGGTCCTCCAAGTTCGGACCATCAAAGAAGTCCGTCTCGTGGTCACACCCCAACCCTACCAGGATGAAGAGTGACAAGATGGTATATAATGATATGTTTTTCATATTCTTAAGCTATGATATTGTCTGAATTGAATTAGAATTCCATGTTATACTGCGCGAAGAACTGGCGCAAGTCATAATCATTAGTTGGATCGGTGGCACGCTCAATGCTGAACTGCTGATACTGGATCGTTAGGTATACATCATCACGGAAGCGGTAACGGATACCGGCACCAATTAGTGATTCTGTATCATCAGCAATAAATGGAGCTGGGAAGTCCTCAACGTCGTTGAAACGGTCTAGCTCTGGCACATAGTCACGTCCTTCAGCCGTCAAAAACTTAGCTCCCAACAACAGATCGAAACGGCTAAATAGCTCTGCTTCCAAACCCACTTCCAGTAGTGTCGAACTCAGGTCCACTTGCTCTACTTCTACACCATCACGGTCCGTCTGCTCTTGTTGTAACCCTAAGGTAAGCTTAGTTGTTTTCTTCCAATCCGCCAGACGGTCAATATGAACGTTGGCTCCAAGACGAATTTGCATGAAACTCTTCAACTGGAAGGTACCTTGGCCACGATGCTCCTCTAGTAGCGCCACGGATAGGTCGCCATCTACTGGGCTATCATCGTCACCATAGGTAACGCCCAACTGGAGTCCAGTACGGTTAGGAGTAGCCTGGCCGTACGGCATTACGTTGGTATAACGTGGGTCATAAGCCATCAAAGTCTCCGCCAACTGGAAGGTATACAAGGCACGATCACGGCTGATATCAAACAAGGTTGGCATCCGCACAAAACGCTCATTACCGATCCGGTTGTAGAAAGTTCTCTGGTTGGTAAAGTCAATACGACGGCTCTGAGCTGCAATACTGAAGAAGTCAGGACCAATATCAAGGAAGCGAGCACTGAAGCCCAACTTGCTCTTCTTGAACTGGATGTCTACACCAGCTTCCAGGAAGGTGTCATCCTCTTCCGCTAGTGTTTTCTCTCCTTCGCGCTCAATTAGGTTAGATTGTCCTACTTCACCGACAATCTGCACGCCCAATTGCTCAGAATCATATAGATCGATGTTGAAGTCAACAGTCAGTACATTATTACGGATACCCGTGGTAGCGTTACCAGACTGTAGGTCATCCCATACATTTGACCAGTTCACACCAAAATCAGCTTTGATACCAGTGGTGTCTTGCAGACGGCGGGTTGAGAAGTCTAACTGACCACCTCCCACAAAGCGGTTAGGGGTAGTAAAGAAATCCGTTCCGCGAAGGCGGGCGATAAAGGCATCTGCCTTCACCTCCTGAAGGATCACTGGAAAGTCCAGTCCAAAGTCAAGGTTCGCACCCTGCACACGACGGGTATTACCGTCACCATAGAACTGCTCGTAGTAGATTACATCTTTCTGTGGTTGGAAGATGGTTGGTTCATTGATTACACCATCCTCTTCAGGCATGTAGAAGGTATAAGGAGTCATGACGTGGTCAAAATCACCCACGCGGTAGCGAACGGTATTGCCGATCAAGCCACGCGCCCATAACTCACGAATTTCTACGGTAACACCGGCGCCAAAGAAGCCACCGAATTCGTTACGCAGACGAAGAATACCTTGTACCTCCGTCTTATCATTAGGTTGTGCATTGATAGCTACATCCAGTAGGAATTCACCATCCGTCAAGCTTCTTGCGGTGGTAGAATCGGAGTCCAGCAGGGCTCCATCAATGCTCGTTTGATTAAGTATAGTACGGCCCAATCCGTTAAACTGAACGATCTGATTAGCCGAAGCATCCTTTCGACTCGGTAAGGAAGAGCCATCCTGTGCCTGCAAGCTAGTACCCAGCACGGATAGCAGTAGCAGTGCAAATAAGGAGTAAGAAAAAGTCTTCATATTATATAGAGTGTGCTGGTTTTAGAAATAAGTTTTCAATTCCACCGTGATCTCGTCACCCTTGAAGCGATCCAAGGTGAAGTTAGCGTCTTCGAACTCCATATGACGATAGCGGAAATACAAGCCGGTAGCCTCATTGATGGTCCAGTCAAAACCAAGACCAATGCCGGTACCTGTTTGGTCACTAGGCAGGTTGTTTTCTCCCCATTGGGTGAAGTTTCCACCCTGAGCACGTTCTAAACCGAAATAGCCCGTAAGGAGGAAGTCCTTGAAGATCTCGTAGTAGACGTCAAACTCGTGGTATTGCACGTAGAGGTAGCTGTCTTCATTCAAGCTGGGCCATAGACTTGCTGCCGACTTTGCGGACTGCAGGTTACCTAAATAGAAAAGGTAGAAGGCCTTATCACCTAACTTAGTCCGATACTTAGCTTGTAGATCTACGGAATGGTAGTACTTTCTGGTCAGCGTCTGTGCTGTTGCTGGATCGAGGTCGGTCGTTTGTACCACCTCTGATACACCACGGAAGAACGAGAACTTACGACCGTAAGGGCCGAATACGGTAGCACTGGTTGCATTAGCAGGGAATGGATTATAAACCCGTGATAGTGCCAATCCGTTCACTCGGTGAACGTAAGAAATCTGATTATTGAGTGCTTCCAATTCAGCGGCAAGTCCCCAACCGAAGTTGAACTTGAATTCTTTCCAGTCTACACCTGTGTTCAGATTCACCCCGCGGCGGTTATGTGCCAGCTGGTTGACCTGCGTCAGGAGCCCTCCGGTAGAAATTTGTCCGGCAGCCACATTCACAGCAAAGTTTTGCTGAATTTCAGGATTACTGAAGGTATTGATTTCACCATTCTGGTTGAAGAAGTTCTTACCAATCTGGTATACCTGCAGGTCAATTGGAATACGGGTATACTTCTTAGGTACTTTCACACGCAGCATCAGCGCCTCACCCCAGAGCTGATCTGTGAGCGGGCTTTGGAAGCTACTGGCGCCTATCTCACCCGTAATATTGATATCGGCAATATTGAGTTTGTAACTCAGGGTGTGAACATGGTTATTCCAGTTTTCGCGCGAGATGCTATCCAGCACGGTATGGCTGTAGATAGTATTGTAGGCAATCTCGTTGCGTTCAGCACCAAAGGTCTTGGCGATGCGGCCTCCAGTTACATAACTTGGAAGAACACGGCGATCGCCAGTAAATCCTTGGTAGGTCGGTATATTACCTGCAATACCTGGGTTTTGGATGGTTACATTAGGATCAGTTTGTGCGCCAGGCAGGCCTCCATTGGGTTGCATTTTACCCATGAATAAATCAAAGGCTAAGTCACCGGCAAGTTTCCCTCCATTTAGTGCCAATCCTTGGAAAGCTTGGAAGTTCCAACGAAGGTCTCCCACATTTACCGAACCGGTATCGTAGAAGGCATCATACTTCTTGTTTTGGGTAACCCCTTCCCAAGGTGTACGATCAAAAATGGAGAAACGATCGAGTACCTGGTATACGCCAATCGTAAAAGGACTCAGATTGTACCAGTGGATACCACCTGCCCGAACGCCGAATGTACCGTGTTCGGTGCGGAAGTTTCCGTAGAAGTTCAATCCAAGGTTAACAGAGAAGACATTGTCGACGGGACCGGAGCCAAGGTACGGGGTAAAGAAGAAGAGCTCTGTACCAAAGCTTGACCGACCATTTGGGCGAGCCAGTACATTGAGGGATAGCATCGGTTCGCGATAACCATCTCCTACACCGTAGGCCTTGGAAAAGGGGTCAAGATTAGGATAAGGCTCGGACATATTACGTCCGTACAGGAATAAGCGATAGTAACCGAAGACGGTCAACTTTTGTGGTCGCTTTTTGAGTTCAGCCTGCTCAGCTGGCGTCAACATGGAGCTGAAGCTTTCCGAGGTGTCTACGTCGACTGCATAGGCAGAGGGCGTTATCCATTCACTCATCGAACTGCCCGGTGGGCGGTATTGAGCGTTAGCCGTCTGCCAGAGTAAGCCGAATAGTAACAAAAGCGGCCCTACTCTTCGCAGCGAGAAGGAGATCGGAGACCAAATGGAGCGACGCCGACCTACTGGGTAATGGTGTACCATAGGCAATTGCTTAATGCTGGTTAAGGGATAGCCCAATGTGTCAGTTTTGCATAAGAAAGAAAACCGTGATTTTCTCTTCATACTGTCCCCTTACAATGGACTTAAGTTTTACTAGTGCACGGAGCCTAAAACTCGTAAACACCGTGTTAAACAAATTTAGTCATAGCTTGTTCTCCAGACGAATAAAAAGCTACATCAAGCCTACATCGACCGAATTTCACCTACATCATTAGTACATCATCTCCATATTTTCTTGGCCTTTTTAGTAGTAATACCTAATTTTTGCAACGACATTATTTAAGAATGCAAATAAATACCATAAAGAGCATGCGTAAGCTAAGTCTTATTCTAGCCCTCCTGAGCACATTTGCCGGAGGAATCCTGCTCGCTCAGGAGTCGGGACCGATCAAAGTAGAACTAGTACAAGAGGATGGTAAATGGACGATCCTCCGTGGGGGTGAACCCTACTTCGTAAGAGGAGTGGGTGGTCATGATTACTTAGATCAGGCAGCCGCCTATGGCGCCAATTCTCTTCGTACCTGGAGCCCCGATAATGCCCAGCACATTTTGGATGAAGCACACAAAAGAGGTATGACCGTTTTGATGGGCTTATGGGTAGGCCAGGAGCGCCAGGGCTTCGACTACGATGATCCTAAAGCCGTGAAGGCCCAGTTGGAAGGTTTTCGTGCAGCTGTTCGGGAATTGAAAGATCACCCAGCCCTGCTGATGTGGGGTGTAGGTAATGAGTGCGATCTTTTCTACGACAACTTCAAGGTATGGAATGCCATTGAGGATATCGCGGCCATGATCCACGAGGAAGATCCGAATCACCCAACCATGACGGTAACTGCTGGCCTTGATGTAGCAGAGGTTCAACTCGTAAAAGAGCGCGCACCTAGCATTGATGTATACGGTATCAACACCTATGCAGGTCTGCTAGGTGTAGGAAAAGAACTCAAGCAGTACGGCTGGGACGGCCCATATATGATTACAGAATGGGGTCCTAACGGCCACTGGGAAGTACCAAAGACTTCTTGGAATGTACCACTAGAGCAAACCAGTAGCGAGAAAGCTGTTTCTTACCAGGAGCGCTATGAAAAAGGAATTGCCAATGATCCGGATTACTGTGTAGGATCGTACGTATTCCTTTGGGGACACAAGCAAGAGACTACCGGTACCTGGTACGGCGTATTCCTGGAAAATGGTGAAGAAACTGAAGTAATGGATGTTTTGGAGTACGTCTGGACTGGCGACTGGCCGAAGAACCGTGCACCACACATCAGTGATTACAGGTTGAACGGAAAAATGCCGGCAGAAAGCGTCGTAACCAAATCGGGTAGTATCTGCACCCTTAATATTGATGCCTACGATCCTGATAATGACGCCTTGGAGTACAAGTTTGAACTCCTACCGGAAAGTACGGATATCCGTTCTGGTGGTGATGCCGAATCTAAACCAGAGCCGGTGAGTTTCAAGACGATCAAGGCTGAGGGCGGCGATCTGGAGTTCCGTGCACCAACCAAGAATGGAGCTTACCGCATGTTTATTACCATTATGGATGGCAATAACAATGCTGCTACGGCTAACTTCCCGTTCTTCGTGAATGACGAAAGCTAAGCAATGGAGAAAGATTTGGCTGGAGGCCTAGTTATCTAACAAGCTGACAAACCAGTCGATCAGTTCTTTTTCATCTACAATACCCCAAGTGTGGGGGTGGCGAGAGCCATCAGGCAGGTAACCCTTATCGCGTGTAGTGATAAGGGTTGCTTCTTTATGGCCCCTTAGGTTAAGGTCGTTGATGAAAGCGGCCAGGTCAATAGCATTCATGGCGTAGTAGTCTTTGCCACGATTATCCATCCACCACTGCACATCGGGTTCAGTATAGGCACGGATGGCGATACTATCGAAAGCAGCCAGATGGGGGCCGCCATTGGCTGAGTAGCAGTAGGGAGAATATTGGATATAAGCGTCCAAACTATCCGCTGGTGTGCCGCCTAAGTTGGATTCTAGATAACCAGATACCCAGGTGCCTTCATTCTCCGTGATGGGCGTAAAGGCCAACTCCTTGGCCCTAACCATTTGATGATGAAAGCGAACCATATCCAGCGGAGCATCGCAGATAGCAATGGCCCGCGGCTTCAAGTGGTGCAGGGCTTTCCAGGAATGCCCGTAGATGGCTAGTTTGAGTGCGCGGGTTCCTTCTAGCGACATGCCGCAGTACAACATATTACTTTCCGGGATGTCGTGTTTATCCAAGATCTCCTTGAGGAAGCACTCGACCTCTAGCAGCCGCTCCTGTTTGAAGAAAAACTCCAATCGATTATCAGTAGTGACATAGACCACCGCCAGGTTTTGTGAGAGTGCATAATCGATCAGCTCATCACTTTCCTTTAGCTCACGGCGTGCGTGCGTGAAGACAACCAAGCCTTTAATGCTTTCCACCTTCGGTAGCCACAGGGTGTACCCAGGCTCGACTTTTGGGATGGCGATCCCTTCCGCAAGAACCACTTCTCCTCCTTCCTCCCACACACTGTGTCTATTGATGACGATTTGGCCAAAAAGCAGCTGAGAGCATACGATGAGGTTAAGGAGCAGGGATAATCGCATAGGCGTGGGATGAGGGGTGTATGATGTTTCTAAGATAACGCTCTACGAAGACAATCTAATACGGGCTCAGCGGCTACCAACACTGAATAATTGAGTCGTCAGAAAACTAGGACTCCAGACCAACAAGCCTAGTAGGGCAGCCATAAAAACGGCACCCCCAACGTCGTTCGTACCTTCCATGAGGTGGTAGGATGTGAAGAACAGCATAAAAACAATAAAGAAGCCCGCTACGTATTTTCTGTATTTCGGCATCCAAATCAAAACTCCTCCAAGAAGTTGTAATACCCCCAATCCTTTCCAGATCGTTGGTGAAATGCCATTCATCAACGAGCATGGTGGCTCCATAAACAAGAGGAACTTATCTGCCCCCACCATAAAGAGGAGAATACTGCTGATGGCGGTAATTATGATTGTGATATTCATTTGTTTTTCGTTTGCATTATCTAAAGGTTTTTGTCTTCTTATCTGCTTTTTCACAGTTGTTCTACTGACGGACTCTTCCTTTACTAGTGAGAATTTGGCTAACCTATCAGATGTCAATTTTTCGACTCACTTCTAGGGTCATAAGGGTGTAATCATATGACTTACCTCCAATTCTAAACATATCAACATAATTCGTTAACACTTCAAAATCATTCTTAATATATAGCTTAATTGCAGGTGTATTATCAGTAAGTACCTCTAAGTCAATCCAATGTATTCTCTCATGGTCCTTGCAATACTCAATTGCATATTTGAGCAAACTATGACCTATTCTTAATCCTCTAAATCCACTATCTACCCCCATTCCCAATAGAACCCTGTGTGTAGTATTTAATTCATTCCGAGAACGAATGTCTATGTGGCCAATAATTTGATTTCTATTGGTTTTGGCAACCCATAGCTTTCTCCAGCCTATTTTTCCAAACGTTGTACTGAAACCTGTAGTAAATTTCTCCGTCCACTCTGAGTTTATTTTTAATTGTTCTCTTGTTATCGGTTGAAACAAAAGACTTTCCTCCCCATTCTCATTTAGATGGTTTCTTAAGTAGGTAAAGAATTGGTCAAGTTCATCCCTTTCAATTTCATGTATACTGACATTTTCCATAATTAATCCTGTCTTGGAATCTTAATATTGACATTATTGGTCTTTATCTGACTACTTTTTGGTTCTTATCACTGAGGTAGAATTTGATTTCAAAATCGACTCTCCCTATAAAAAACTATCCTTTCTTCCCATTCTTGACCCGCTCATTCATGAGTAGTTTCTCATAGTCCGCCGGAGTTCCTCCCGTCTGCTGATATTCCCTACCCTTCCCCTCTAATATAAACCAGAACGTCCTGCCATCTGGTCCAGGGGGTTGGAAGTTGATATCTGCGCCATGCTCCAGGAGGAGGTTGCAAATGGCCCATTGTTCATAATGAGCGGACCAGACCAGTGGAGAATAGTTGAGTTGATATGGCTGATCATCACCTAGTGGCAGGTTGGCGTCTAGGCCATGTGCTAATAAGAGCGCTACTTTGCCATAGGCATCATCCGCGCCGCGTTGAATCAGCGTATAGAGGAGTGGAATCGAGTTTTCGCCCGTCGCATCGGGGGCCGCGCCCGCCTTCAGCAAAGCCTCAAAGACAGGAATATCCAGGTATTCCCCGTAGGCGGCCAGTGGGGCATAGATACCGTACGTATCTGGATGAAAGATATTGGGGTCGGCACCTTTATCGAGTAGCAGCTGTACAATAGCCGCGGCATCTTCCTGCTCACTCACCCAGGCATTGCGAACGGCAACTTCCAGTAGCGTTTTCCGATTGGTGTCTCCGATGTGGTTAATTCGACTACTATCTGCTTCCAACAGGCTGTCAAGCACAGATAATTGATTGTCTCGTATAGCCAACATCATCGCTTGCAGGTGAGGATCCTGGAACTGGCTCAACTCCTTGCCCTGCTTATCAAGTTGCTTAAACCTAATCTTTGCCGCTATCGTTTGCAGTGGAAAATAGATCAACGGCAGCCCGCCTAACACCAGCGCCACTATTCTGACCCATTTTACATTAATCAGGTTCAGACCAATCAACACAGCCAAGAAGACAACGCCCACCAAGAGGTAACCCATAGCCATGCCTCGGCCTGCGGCATCCATCCCCGAACTATTGGAGCTGAAATACACGAATAGCCCGTAAACACCATAAACGGCGATGATAATCCAGTTGATAAGGGTTAGGGTGCTCATGGTGGGTTGGTGTTTTTTAAAGGTCCATTAGTATTGGTTGTAGCCCATCATAAATTAAACGGGCGACTTCTACATTCCCCTGATTTGTGAAATGCACACAATCAAAAAACAAGTCCGTTGATTTCGTCAGTTCTTGGGCTAAATCTATGAGATGTACGTGTTCCTTTTCAGCTACCTCACGGGTTACCGCATTGTAGGTTTCGAGTTTTTGCCAGTAAACGTACCCTCCTGCATCATCACAATACTGGATTTTTTCTAAATCTATATTGGTTACAGGATCATATCCTTCTCCGACTAGAGACGGTTGAGTAATCAGGATGGGTTCTATGTCGTTCGTTCTCAGCGTGAGAATAATATCTAGTAGTCGTTTTCGAAAATCCTGGTTAAACGTCTTTTGGCTTTCTTTAATCGATTCCAGCGAAGGCATGGCTATGGAGTCAACATTTGGCAGTTCTTCAAATTCGACTTTTTCAAACCAAAGCCCTCTTTTGTTTGCCAAAACAGACCTTTTCAGGTTAAGGACAACATCAATGAGCTGGCTATTATTTCTCAAAAAACTTTTGATACTCGAGCTTCGCTTCAACACTCTATTGTCTCCCTTAGTTAAGTCCGTTCTCTCAATATCATTACACCCAACTAATAAGACAACAAAGTCTGGTTTAAGCTGAACAATGATATCTTCTATTAGTATTTGATGTCCATAGGTTGAATGGCCATTGTAACCCGCATTATTCATCCAAATATTGCCATTTACTTTCTTCAGCCTTTGAGAAAGAAGACTTACCCAATCCTTCCCGTCAGAGTTTAGAAAGCATTCCGTTGTACTACCGCCAACTGCAATGAATGAGGTTTTGTCCTCAAAATCGGAGCCTAATTCCTCTCCCCTAAACCCCAAAGAATTCTTGGTATGAATAATGACTGAATCTAATCCAGGTATTTCATTATTGTCAACGGCTATTGAATAGTTGGATGGCAAAACGATCCGGTCTCCAGATTGCCGAAACCCAAATGGATTATATAGGGAGAAAAAAACCTCCAGGATCAACAAGGATAAGACGGTGCCTATTAATAATGCGATGAGGTTCTTTATCATGTCCTTCTTTCGTTGTCTTCAACGCAAGTACATATACGGTACTACTAAGTATGCCTACAATAAAAATACAAAAACCAGACTCCCAACCCACCTACTCATAATTCAACTGAATCCAATCCCCATTCAGCACATACTGGTCTTCATCTTTGTCATTGCGAAATACCAGGAAGAGGGGTTCAATGCCGGTGCTGGACTCCAGCGCAACTTCGTAAACCTCAAAAGCACCTCGCTCCTCATCAAAGTATTGGACTTCACGGCTACCTAGCAGGGGCCCATCAATTGTTCCTTTACGGATTTCTACTACACCTTCATACTGATAGTCAGCGCTGAACACTGCGCCTATACTGATACTCTTCAGGTCGCGGAATTCAATAGGGGCTATTTGGATGTGTTTCCCATCCTTGATGGAGCCTACCACTGTGCGTTCCAGGCTCTGCCAAGGAGCCAGTGATCGGTCCAGATCAACGGCATCTTCCAACTCTACGCGGGGAGCAATGAAGACGCGTTGTTCCACTACGGAGAGGGTCGAGTTCTTTAGTTCCGGCTGCCCTTCATCCAGGTAAGAAGCCATGAGGATGTACTTGCCGGCCTCTTCGTCGGCAGCATGCTGATCAAACCTAAGGGTTCCGCCTAGTGGGAGGAGGTTTTCTTCCATCTGGCGGTCGGGGTCGAGAGAAAGGATGTAGGTCACCATTTCTTCTACTTCTTCTAGCTGCAACTGCGGGTGTGGCGCCATCATTTGCTCACCCCATACGCCCTGGCTGCCCTTCACGATGCGGTGAATGATTTGCTGCCGGTCCTCCTCGTCGTAACGAATAGCGACATCCCGATAACTGGGGCCAGCCACCTTTTCATCGATAGCATGGCAAGCGCGACAATCGGATCCATTGATCAACTCCAACCCGCGTGGTTCTACGTTTTGCTGGTGCCCGATACTCGCGAGGATTATGTCTTCTCCCTGCGGAATGTAGTTGAAGGTGACCTTTACTTTAGCGGGATCCAAAGAACCATCAGCCGTACTTCCGTCTTCTAGGTCGGCTACTTCGATCTCGTAGGTGACCTCTTTGTTGCTAGCGTAAGTGGTCTTGGTATCGCTTAGGTTGATGGTGAGCTTAGGGGGCTCATTACCGGCCATGACCATCTGACTCGAGCTGGCGCTGTTGCCTTCGGAGTCGGTCACCGTCAGTTCTACTTCGTACACGCCAGGGCCCTCAAAGGTGTAGCTCACTTCGGAGGTCATTGCGGGTAAGACAACCCCGCCCATTGACCAGCTAAACTCCATTTCATCCTGATCGTAGTCTATAGATTCTTCCGCAGAGAACTGTACGGTGAAGGGTGTAGCACCCGCTTCTCTATCCATTTCAAATCGAGCTACCGGAGGTCGGTTTCCGGCATTGTACTCCACCACGGAGAGTCTGGCATCCAGGTTTTGGCTATTCCACTTCTGGCCATACTCCAATATGTAGAGCTTTCCATCTTTGGAAAAGAGCATGTCCATGGGGTGTGAAAACTCAGTATTGGGTAGGAAGGGGTCCGCCTGAACGAAGTTTCCATTGTCATCGAGGTGCACGACGTAAATCCAGTCGCGCATCCACTCGTACACCAGCCATTTGTCATTGAAATAGGCCGGAAATGCATTCTCCGAATTGGGATAATCTTCCTTGTGGTAAATTGGCCCCGACATGGGGTTTACACCACCGACACCCAACCAGGGAAACTCGGGGGATCTTCGGTAGCTGTACCAAATCATCGATTCCTGAATGGGTGGTAGTGCTTCCAAGCCCGTGTTGTTCGGAGAGGTATTGCGGATCTGTGTAGGATCAAAGCGCGGGCCGGAAGTCTCCGTTCGGAAGTCAAAATCCTTGTACATCTGATTATTGCCGCGACTGTACGGCCAGCCGTAGAAGCCCGGCTGTTGCGCCTGATTGAACTCCCCTATCCCCATTGGTCCGCGTAGCGTATCCGTATCCGGGGCATCCGGACCTACATCCCCCCAGTAGAGAAAATTCGTTTTGGAATCGATGGAAAAACGGAAGGGATTTCTACAGCCCATGACATAGATTTCTGGTCGGCAGTTTTCGGTTCCTACCGGAAACAGATTGCCTTCAGGAATGGAATAGGTACCATCTGCTTCGGGTTGGATGCGGAGTATCTTTCCCCGTAAATCATTGGTATTGGCAGCCGAACGTTGTGCATCGAATAGTTGGCGGCCTGCCCGTTCATCAATCGGTGCGAAACCATTCGACTCAAATGGGTTGGTATTATCCCCTACTCCGATATACAAAAGCCCATCTGCACCGAACTCCAACGAGCCACCACTGTGGCAGCACTTTCTGATGAGCGGGATTTCTAGCAAAAGGCTTTCGTCCGTCAGCTCGTCATTAGCCAGGGTAAATCGAGAGACGTGCTGAATAGCTTCGGTACTATTCGGAGAGTAGAAGAGGTAAATCCAGTTATTCTCCGTGAAATTGGGGTCAACGGCTAATCCTAATAGTCCATCTTCATCAGCATAGTGAACATCCAGGGTGTCCAGCACTTTGGTTTGTGCTGTTTCGTATTCGTAGAGCTTCAATACTCCCCTACGCTCAATGAATAGAATGCCACGTTCTCCGAGTTCATCGAGCTCCATAGGTTCGTCCAGATTGAAGTCGAGCACGCGTTTATTGAAGCGATTTTCTTCGGGTACTCTATATGTAGTTGCCTTGCTATAATCCCGGATATTTTCACCGATCGCAAATTCAATACCCGCCATAATCTGCTGCAGGAATAACGGCGCAGAAAAGGTCTCTTCTTTGTGGCCAATAGCCGTATAGAATGATCGCCCACCATCGAAATGATGCTTCCAAACCATGGGGTGACGTTCTCCATGAATACCACCCTCATAACTAGCTTCATCAATCTCCACCAGCACTTCGATCTCTGGATTGATAGACCGAAAATTGTACCACTCTTCTTCCATCGGCCAAACAACGGGCAAATGTTGGCAGGAAGGATCATCCTGATTGACCACCTTTAGGTTAGCCTCTTGTATCGCAGGATGGCCATTGAAGTAGGCGCCCACCAGTTGATTGTACCAGGGCCAGTCGTATTCGGTATCCGTAGCCGCATGAATACCGACAAAGCCACCGCCCGCCTGAATGTACCGTTCAAAGTCGGCCTGCTGAGCATTGTTCAGCACATTACCCGTAGTACTCAGGAAAATAACTGCCGAATACCGTTGCAAGGAATCTTCGGTGAAGTAAGTGGCATCTTCCGTAGCATCAACGATCATTCCCTCCGCCTCCAGCATTTGCCGAATGGCCTCCACACCAGCCTCGATAGAGTTGTGCCGAAACTCTGCCGTTTTGGAAAAGATAAGTACCCGCTCCGGTGAATTTGAGCAGGAAGAAAAAGCAAAAACGAGAACGAAAAATAGAAACGTTGGTAAAGCATGCCCTGGGTTGAAACGATGACATAGTTGGGCAAGTCTTCTACGCTGGCTTTCAGGTAGAAAGGGATAGTTGAATACTGTGCTCATAATGATGAAAGTACGGCTGGTCTAAAGAGCTTAGTGGGGATCCGCTTCGCAGCCCTCCTCGCTTACCCTTTGATTTTCAAGAAAGATGATTTGCATAAAGATAGAAGAGCGGGGTTAATTAAGTAATATCAGCTGAATTCGAGTAATCAATATTTGGGCGGATAGAATAGTAGGGTGTCTTAGCACGCTAACAGCAATGTACCCTCTAGCTGTGATTCAAGTAGGTTTTCACGGCCTTTGACTAGGTCGTGATCAGCAGATTGACAAAACTGGTAGAGCTGGAGGTCGCCAATGGTTATGTCTCAAAACTGAAACCCAATGTGAGCTTCCGCGCAAAAGGAGGAACCTAACTAAAAATCAGGGACTTCTATCAAAAGGCGCCTCAAATTTCTTATCATTGTAGCTATGGCAGATAACACCGATACCCTAAACGCTCTTCACTTTTATTTCAGAGCAAAGAATATTAATTTCAATACCGGCAAGGCAAAAAAGCTGATCGATCTTTTGGAAGCCGGTAAACACTCAAAATTCAAAACCCGTCGCAAGAAGAAGTTTCTAGACTATGACAATTTCATCAAAAAGGCTGCCGATAAGTACAAAGGTGATATACAGCAAAAAGTCAAGCACTTTGACCAACTCCTTAAGGATGGCAAGCTGAGTTGTACACGCATAGCTAAAGCACTCGACTCCAAATCAACTTCGTTTCAAAAGGCTAGTACCGCACTGGAGACAAATCTTTCTAATTCTCAGGAAAACGCAAAAAATGCGAAGGACCAGCTAAAGGTCCTGGATAAGATTACCAAACGACTTGAGCCAAACGCTTCAAAACACGGTAAGGCATTGGCTAAAATCGCCCCGTTAAAGGAAAAAGGCGAAAAGGCCCTGGGGGTGATCCAGGCCAATCTGGATAGCAGCAAAGACCATCAAAAAAGACTGAAGACCAGCAATCGCAAGATTCAGACTACCAACGAGCGTAATAACGGCTGGCTGGAAAAGCTGAGTGCTGCGGAACAACAGATGAGGGAGTATCACAACGATTTTAAGGCTTTGCGGCAGGCCGACAACGAGACTGCCCTCAATAATACCTTGCTACAGACCATCAGTGCCGACGATAGCTTAAAGAAGCTAACGGGAATACTGACCAATGCGCAGAAAACCCTGGCAACAGTCGCAGACATTGACACGTCCTATAGCGGCGGTAGAATTGTAGCAAGTAACAATAGGGCCTGGAACAAAATAATTGATCTCGTCTCCTTGGCTAATTCAATCTGGATTACCACTTCCGCCACCCGGGAACTCACTTTCTATGATAAAAGGCCATTTTACGCCTATTACGAAGACACCCGAATTTTTCCTTCCTCCAACCCTGAGTTGCTGGGTGTAGCTGCTAATCCTTTTCTGAATCCGGATTTGAACAAAGGATACACCATTTCAAAAATAAAAGGTAAAATGGTAAAGGTTGACGACATCGGCTGGTGCCGTTACGAAGACCTTTACAGTGAGCAGGAACGAAACAGGCTGGTATACCTACGCGAGTACGAGCAGTGGTTGGCAGAGCAGCACACTGTATTGAAACAGCTCAACGGCAAAGCTAAACTGGAGCGCATTCGTGGTATTCTTTTGCAATCACAAACCGTAATAGAACGCTTCAATGCTGGTCGACCATTACCGATAGACACGCTGGACAAAGCCCCTGCTTTTAAGAAAAATGAAAAGAAAGTCACCTGTCCGCACGAGCTGATTCAGCCACTGCGGGCGTGGATAGAGTTGACCGAAAGAAATATCGGACTCCTAAAAAAAGAATCGGCAGCAAACGATAATGCAGGTTCCTTGTACTCTGATATTGACTGGAATACCCAGCTAAAAATCCCGCAGTACCGTACCCAAAGTGACAACCTGATCTCACCGGAAGCTACCTGCGCACCCACTACCTTCACTATGATGGCAGAACGAGCAGGCTGGTCCAGAGCCGACATGTTAACCGCTATCGAGAAACGTTTCAAAGACCAGGGATTTACCGACATGGAAAAAGCCTGGAGCGAAAAGGGGAAAGCTTTCTTCGAATGGGTAAATGCCCGAGGAACAAAAGCGTACCAGAAAGTAAGAGCAGGAAAAATTAAAAAAGCCAGATTTGAGAAGTTAGCAGGTGATTTCAGAGCCTTTGGGCAATATGAAGACCTGACTTCTTTCTACCATTATTTGATCAATAGCAGCAGCGTTACCCAGATTAACCCAACAAAGTCTTTCAACGACAAACTACGCCAGGGCATCGAAAACGAGGGTAATTTCAAAAAAGAAGGATCCTATCGCTATCGCATCATTCGCAATTTCAAATCAGACCTGGAGATGCGACAACTGGTCAAAAAACAATTGGACCGGGGCAATGTCGTAATGTTCTCTATTTTCCATAAAGGAGCAGTTTCTCCCGGCACGCATAATTACTTCGTACAGTCAATTAACCACGAGGGCTTTATAGTGGACGATCCCTATGGTTTGGGCAATACCCGGTATCGTAGAAAAAAAGGTGTGGCATTTGACTTGTATGCAGTGGAGGGACAGGGCAAAGCCAAAGACCGTAAAAAACATGACTTCAAGAATGTCCCTGCTTTCAATACGGCTAAGAAGGATTATACCAAAGAAGCTGCTCAAGATCTGACAGATAAAGAAGCGCGTGGTGCTTCCAGTCTCTTCACATGGGAGATGATCGAACGCTCAGACATGCGAATCATCAATTACGTTGTGCTCTGGGAGCGGTAAGATTTGCGTAGCCCGATCTTCACCAAACCTATCATACTAGAGGACATCGCTGTAGTAGTAGAGCTGATTGATGTGACAACTGATTCTTGAAAGCGCATTTTGTAAGGTTCAGGATTTGGGCAAGCTTACCGCTTTCTCCGATAATGATCCTGGACAATTTGATCGAGAAACACCATGGACTCTACATGTTCAAACTCCATTGGTGAGGCCAGGTCTCCAAATAGCGGGAACCCACCGCCCAGGAGAATGGGAATAGTTGTGATCCTCAATTCATCAATCAAATCGTCCTGAAGAAAATGCTGCACCGTTCTACCACCGTCGATATACAAGCAGTGGTATCCTCTTTCGTAGATTTGGTTAAGGATTTGTTGTGAGCTGCCCTTTAGTAGGCTTACCTTACCTTCTAAGTTTGCAGGGACCTCTTTGAGTGTATTACTCAGTACGAACACATGCTTGGTGTAAGGCCAATCGATACCAAAACCCAGTACGGTATCGAAAGTAGTGCGCCCCATCACGATAGCATCTACCTCCTCCATAAGCCGATTATAGCCCATATCAATACCTTCAGGATTGGGTATGGAGTGGAGCCAATCTAGATCTCCGTCTTTACCGGCGATATACCCATCCAAGCTTTTGGCGATGAATACGATGTTTTTGGTTTGCATGCTCTTCGTTGTTTCCTACAAAGAACTGGTATTGTGGTTAATCTTTCGGCCTTCGCTGGTAATTTATTCGTTGGCCAAGATCATTCAACGCACTCCAACCTACATCTATGCGCTGAGCAAGCCAGCAAACCGATCCTTATTAGCATAAACCAGCACTACACTCATCATCAAGCACACCAGCGCAGGGCCAGTACCTGTCGGGTCATGAAGGACATGGAAAAGTGTGGCGTTGAACATAATTGCGGTGGTAAAGACCAGGACTAAAGACACAAACCTATTGGCCAACAAGGCAATCCCTGCCCTTTCTTTACGCGCTTCCTGTTTAGACCCAATTGAATTTCAACATCCCATTTGGTGAGCCGATCAATATCGAGATATGGTTTCGCACTGAACATGAGAAGTGGTTTCTTTTGGTGGAATGCCCGGGATGATGAGTCGCTACATCTTACTCGTTATTATTCGAACCGGTATCGGATGGCAACTTAACCGCAGTTCCCCCATAGAGGGTAAAAGACTCAAAGTTATTCGCTTCTAAAAACGCAAGCCGGACACCAGTATTGGAATGGATAAAATCGAGCTCGCCCCCCTTGATGGGAGTAAGTTGATACGCATCACCATTCGGGAAGATCAAAGATATCTGCTTATTTTCTTCACTGTAGGTAATAGAGACATCTACTTGGTCATTCCACTTGTAGGCCCCGGCCAACTCCTTCAGCTCATCAAGGCTAACTTGCTCTCGGGTAGCAGTCGTTTGCTCAAAGTGCTTCCAGTCATAAACCTGCGCAGCAGAAAGCAGAAGCTCATTCCCCAGCGCTCCACCATTATCGGAATTGATCAAATAGACGAGGCCATTACCACTTGTCAGGCTAATCGTCATACCCGTGCGGTAACCGGCATTACCACCATAGTGGGTAATGGAAATATCATCACCAGAACGATTCACGATAAACCCATAGACGTGACCGTCTCGTTCGTGACTCAAAATCGACTTGACATCTGTCTGCGAGAACAAGGTGCTTTCCCCTTGATACCCCTTGTAGATTTCAACCAGGAACTTGGCCATATCAACAGCGTTAGTCCATAGTCCTGCTGCTGCTTGCTCCGGATAGTTATGCCAGCCACCCTGTATCTGCTCTCCGGATTGTGTATGACCTTTCGCTATCCGATCGGCACTTGAAGCGGGTAGAGGCTGCGCAAAGTCCGAGTTATCCATTCCAATCGGCTCCAGTACCCACTTGCGCATGATACTTTCAAACTCCTGCTGATAAATGTCTTGTAGCGCCAATTCAGCCAGGGTATAACCACCACCTGAATAGGCCAGGGTTTCGTTAGGAGAAGTGATGACCGCTATTGCCGGAGAGTTGACACCAGCAGCGCCTTGCAAGATTTCCTGATCAGAGGGTAATTCTATTGATCTATTGTATCCTTCGTAGCCACCAGCACTAATACCTGAGGTGTGGGAGAATAGGTTGCGAAAGGTAATCGGATTCTCAGCTGTTTGTTTGCCCTCCGGCAGAACGTAATCCTTGAGATAATCTTGGATGTTCTTATCGAGGTCTATTTCATCGGCTGCCTGCATGCGTACGGCCGCAAGAAAGGTTACCGGCTTGGATAGCGAGGCAGCCTGGAACAGGCTGGTACAGTCCAACGTTTGATCTTGATAAAAGGCTGGATTTTGATAAACGCCGCCCCACTCGATATCTCCCGCACTGATCACAGCCAAAGACAAAGCCGGAATATCGTACTCGGACATTTTGCTAGCGATGGAACTTAAATCCTCCGGTTCTTCCAGGAATTTCACCTTTCCTCGAATCCCTGTTTCGAGTTCTGTCTTTCGAGCTGGCACCTTTTCTGCACCTATGCAATTGGTGCTCGCAGCGTCAGTATTTGAGGGCTTGGAAAGCACCGCGCAAGAAGCTACAAAAAGGAAAAGTAGGGCGGGAATAACTAGGTTACGGACAAGTGGTCGGAAAGGCCTATTCTGGATCATCTTGTGTTTTTTGCTGTTTATCATCTTGATATACGTACCTGCTGCATTGCAGGTAGGCGGCGATACTAGAGAAAACAAGATTGCCCTGTGCTGCAATTAGGATGCACCATGCAATTTTATCGACAAACAGGCTAGGTTATGGAAAAAAATCCCTTAGGCCAATATCCTGACCATTTGAGCACTATTGCCTAGTTGACAGGTGGGGTTCCCATGTACGAAATCCCTATTAGGTAAGCCTAATTCGATACAAGCGACTTCGAATTTTTCTATTTTTTTCTTACAATTACTTACTGAAATACGCAGTAGTATATACTCAAGAAACTCTCATGGCACCTCCTCAAATGATGTAAATAGAGGTTCACTTAGAGCATTAGTCAAGCTAACTGTAAAGATGAAATTTAACAGGGTACGAAAATTTGTTCGCCAGGGAAAGCTAATTGATGCTATAGACGAAACTATAGCATACTGTGAGCAGACCGAGCTGTTTAAGAACCTGGACACCCTATTTCATCTATCTGGCCGCTACTACGAATTATTAAAGAACAAAGCTTCATTAGATTCAGGCGATTACTTTCTGTTTTACAACAAGATTTCGAAGGCTCTATTAGAAGAGCTTAATGAAATTGAAAGCATTAGGATGACCCCCAATGCAAATAGGCGCAAACGCAAAATTTTAGCCCCAAGTCCGCTATTTACTGGTAGAGAAAATGAACTAAGTGAATTGAGAGAGAGAATAAAGCATTATTCAATCATTCATATATCGGGAATAAGTGGGGTAGGAAAAACTCAATTGATAGCGAAGTTTGTAAATGAGATCAACAAACAGGAATTTGACATCAACTGGGTCAACTTCAACGAATCTATTTCAGTGGATTCCTTTTTCCACCTACTGGGCTTTGGGAATGCATTAGTGGTAAGGGGATATAACAAAAATCAAAAGAAAGACATCCTTGTAGAGCTGCTCAACAGAAAGAGGTCTATCTTCATTATTGATGACTTTCATTTAAATAAAAATCCTGAAATCCTTGACATTCTCGAGCACGTTTCCAAGTATTTGCGAGAATCAAAAATCATCATTCTTTCTCAGTCAAAAGACTTCACCAGCAAGCATACCTTTAATATAGAAATTGAGGGATTAGGTACTGACGCTGCTAAATTCTTGATGAAAAATTTAGAGTCAATCAAGGACAAAACGTACACAGAAACTCATCTAAAAAAATTCTGTGCTGATCTATCTGGGCATCCCTTATCCATAGAGTTATTCGGCGTTTTTCTGACTGAAAAGTTCATTTACGATCATGATTTCTCATTGGAAGAAGTTTTCATTGAATATCAACTAAAGAAAGGTCATGAAATCTTGAGTCTCTTATTCGGCAAGGACATCGATGATGAATTCATAACTAGGATGCTGTCATTATTATCTATTGCCAGAACTCCATTATCCGCTAATCTAATTGAAGACATCCTTGGAGAATCATATGACGAAAACATCTTACACTACCTAGTTTACAGACATTATGTCATTCATGCGAACGGAAGATTTCGCCTTCATTCCTTAATCAGGGAATTCTTTGTACTAGAACTAGGCTCTTCAGAAAATAGCGATTTGCATCTACAGTTGGCCAACAATCTCGTTAAACAAAGAAGTGCTTCAGAATTAGATGTGCAATTAGAGCTTGAAATAGCTTATCACTATCAATGTTCTAACAATGAACATTATCTAGAAAAACTCATCAAAAATCAATCAGAAAGATATTTGATGTCAGGCTACGGAGATCAATTAGAAAAACTAGTCTCTGAGTTGAAAAATGAAAAGATAGAAGAAGTTGATCTGAACATAATAAGAGCAAGAATTGCCAAGTGGAAAACCGATTATCGCAGTTCCTTCAAATATTTCAACGCGGTTATACAAGGAAGTGACGATAATGATCACTTCAATGTTGATGCTTTATTGGAAAGTGCAATGCTATATTATCAACTGCGAAAAAATGCTGCCGGCTTCAAAAATCTTTACTTGGGCTTTAACCGAGCTAGAAAAAACTACTATTCAGAGGGAATGGCAAAAGCATTGAATATGTGCGCCATTCTATTTAAAGACGCTCCGACTACTAGATCTGAAAAAGAAAAACTTCTAAAATTATGTCTACAAATCTCTCAATTAGCGATAGATATTACGACTGAACAAGATCAAGGATTTTTATTGCCAATGTATTACAATACTCGAGGTAGGTTATTTCAAAAACAGGAAAAGTATAGTAGTGCAATTGCCCATTTTAAGAAGGCTAGAGAATTAGCAAAAACAAGTGGCAACGTGGAATTCGAAGTATCATCAACGACAAACATTGGCACATGCATTTTTAATAGTGGAGCACAACAAAAGCTTGGAAAGGAAAATACAGAACAGGCAATGGATCATCATCTAGAAGCCTTAGACATATACCATAAAAAAAATGTACACAGCTATGGAACTCTGTGTTTGATCTACAATAACCTGAGCATTTCGGAATCTGCTAACGGTCGCAGAAGAGAAACAATACACTATCTCAACAGACTATTCTACACGATTAAGAAATCAAAAATGCAAAACTCAGGAAGTGCGACATTTACAATATTTGCAGTTTCGCTAGTGGCATTTCACATACCATCGATTATTAGATCAAGCGTTCAAGTATTCATTGCCATTAAAGATGTTCTCCTATCAGTAGCAAAATCGATAGTATCCGACAATGGACTATCTTATTTAAATAGGACAATAAGAGAAATTCAAGACGATCTAGCAGAAGACAATAATTATCAAGAATTTAGAAAGATTGCTACCCAACTAAAATCGACCCAAACTTAATTCTTACCAATCCAGTGATTTGGCTTGCTTAATATACCTCTGATCTCATTATTACCACATCTACAATGCCCTCACCACCTTACACGGATTCCCCATGGCGAGCACATCGCTGGGAATGTCCTTAGTCACCACGCTTCCGGCGCCGATGGTTACGTTGTCTCCGATTACTACTCCCGGGAAAATGATAGAGTTTCCGCCGATCCACACGTTGTTGCCGATGGTCACTGTGTAGCCTTCCCCTTTTTAGGACAGGGTTAAAATGAACTAACTTCATTGATTGAGTTAGCGGAGTTCTCAGGGGCTAGCCCCTGAGAA
>ENA-UENT01000174-UENT01000174.1-marine-metagenome-genome-assembly--contig:-NODE-174-length-47847-cov-8.433074_pt1 | contig 47847 bp, 36 predicted proteins | sample MGYA00237879_ERZ529330 | MGnify/ENA primary metagenome ERZ529330 (study PRJEB26372, sample SAMN05368345) | marine metagenome | biome: cultured habitat; feature: ocean water; material: water; isolation... | reverse complement strand
AACGCCGGACGATGGATGGGACGGCAACGCCAATGGAAAGGAGCAACCTACCGAGGTCTACTTCTATCTCATCCGGATTGCACGCCCGAACGGTTTCGAGCTGGGCACCTTCCAGGGAGATGTGACCCTGATCCGGTAGGACACCTTACGTATAAGAATCAAAAAAGCGCCAGACGACTCGTTGTCTGGCGCTTTTTTGTTTATACCTGTTCTTATTGCCGATGAACCCGGGTGGAAACACACGCGGGTACGAGGCTACATTGCTTACAGCTTCAGCTTGCTGGCAATATCCGTTGGGATAGCATCCTTGTGTACCATCATGCCCACCGTTTTCATACGAAAGTAAGGAGCTGACATGTATAGAAAGCCTTCATAATCGCTAATCTCGCCCCAACTGTTTTTCGTAATATAGTAAGTCTGCCCATTCTGATCTTTAGCCAGACCTGTCAGGTGCATAAGGTGGTCATCGGTTGTTGAGAAGTTTTCGAAGGCCTGCTGCCGGTTTTCCTGAGTCACCTTTACCTCATCCACAGGGCTTTTGAATTTGTCGTCATCATTCTGGTTTTCAGGCAGTATAGCCAGGCCATCACCCGCGCTAAAGCCCTTTTCACTGACATCTCCATCCCAGGCTACGGTGTACCCGTTGCTGAGCGCATAATCCGTAACCGCCTGTAGTTCATCAAGCGGCACATTGAAGTAACTACCATTGGAATAATTATCGGGGATCTCCAGAATGAAAGTCTCGTAGAAAGGGTGGTGCGCAAAAGAAGTCAGCGAAACGTAGTCATCCGGATTAATCGGCAGGGCTTTTTTGAAGGATTCCGGTGTGTGAGTCTTGCCATTATAAGAGAACGACTCAAGCACAGCACCCATATACTGATCGATGATGGCTTCAAAGGCACCTGGCCACTTTTCGCTGGGGCGTTTACTTTCCAATACACCGTCCAAAAATCCTTTCAGTGCGGCTTCCATTTCGCTATGGTCATGGTAGCTGTCGCCCTCCTTCAAACCCGAATAGACGGACTCCGGTACTGCGCCGGCCATTTCCAGGGCACGCATCACATCATGGTTCAGGCTGCCCTGACTGAAGTTGGCTTTGCCCTGCCGCAAAACATAGTTGCGGGCTTTGTCCTTGTAAATATTGCGGACCATATACATTTCAGAAAGGTCATATTCACCCTTTCCCAGGCGCATTAATTCTGCTTCGATAAAAGAAATGGTAGAAAAACTCCAGCAGGTACCGGTGCGTTGCTGGTTCTTCACATCTGTACATTTCAGTTCTTTCTCAACCGTAAATTCGTACTGTCCGAATACAGGGGCTGACAGCAAAAAAATAACTACCCCTAACATCCATTGTTTCATGGCGCTATTGTGTTTTGTTTGGCACTGTAATCCAGGCCGGGTTAAAAAATTATCGCAATAAGGTAATATTTCCTTTGGTTTGGTAAGATTCCTGGTTAAAACACCGGACTTCCAGGTAATACCCATAGACATCAGCCGGAAGTTCCCGGTTTCGGAAGGTGCCGTCCCAACCGTCATGCTGTGGGTCAGATGTTTCGTACACCTTTACTCCCCAGCGGTCATAGATGACGAAGTAGAGCTCGTCAATCGTCCCTCCCTTCACCTGCAGGCGGTCATTCAGCCCGTCCCCATCCGGTGTGAAAGCATTGGGCACAAAAATATAGGGCGGCAGGCATTCTGATAGCCATACGATTTGTACCACCTCCTCATTCGGGCAACCATTGCTATCCGTAACCCGCACTGTAAAGGTTCGTGAAGTATCAACGAAGACCTGTGGATTGAATACCCCCGGGTTGCTCAGCCCGTTCGGAGGCAGCCATTCGTAAGTGTAATCGGGGTCCTGTGTGGCCAGCAATTGTACCAACTGGGGTTCGAATATAGTATCGGGAGCAGCTGATACGTCTAGTGGAGGTACTGTGGAAGCCACAGAAACCGCTATGGAGAGCGTTTTTACACAACCGAGTTCGTTGGTAATCCAGACTTCATAATTGCTTCCGGTTCCTGCATCAGCCGTCACGGTGGAAGTGCCCTGCCCATTCAGGATATTTTCATCGGGCAGCCATTCGTAAAACAGGTTTTGGCCTGGTGCCAGCTCGACGACTTCGAGCGTGGCCGTATCACCTTCGCAAATGCCCACAGTCGCATCCGTGAACACCAGAATGTTGCTACCCTCCACCTGAACGCTGTCCTGCACAAAGCACCCCAGGCTATCCTTGATGGCAACGTAAAAGGTCCGCAGCCCGGAAGGGTTAACGGTGAAGCTGGGATTGTTACTTAGTTCCACACTGAAGTCCCCTTCATCCGACCAGGTATAACTTGCCGCTTGTGCGCTAAAGGCTGAAAGCGTCAGGCTACCCTCGCAAATCAGTGTGTCATTGCTCAGCGTATAGGCTATAGGCGGGGCCACCTCAACGACGATCTCCCGCTCAAAAGCACAGTTGCCGTCAGTTTCCGCCATGACCACCGAATAAGTCTGAGGGGTATCCAGAGTAGCCGCAGGGTTTGGGCTATTTTCATCACTCAAGCCGGTAGCCGGCGACCATGTGTAGGTATATCCCGGGAGCGGATTAGGATTGAGGTTTAAAGCTACGCCCGGGCAACCTTGTAGAGTATCAGGAAGCATGGGGTCTGGAATATTAATAGCAACCGGCTGAGTGATTTCATCCACACAGCCATCACTTGAAGTAATAGCCAACTGTACCTCGTATATACCAGAGGCAGTGAACGTGAATTCAGGGTTAGGCCCGGTATCCTGTGTACCGTTACCGAAGTCCCACGCCCAGTCGATAATGTCGCTTTGCGTATTGACAGAGGCATCCGAAAATTGCACCGTTACAGAATCTGTGCAGGCAGTGATCTCATAAGTAAAGTCAGGGGTGATCTGTGGCGCGGTCACCTCGACTTGCTGAATGATAGTATCCTGGCAAGCACTAAAATTATCCAGAATCGTCATAACTTCGTAAGTGCCTGGCCCAGGGTAAGTATAGCTCACGGCACTCCCCTGCCCCACGGCACCGGGATTGTCAGGATCGCCGAAGTACCAGTCATAAAACGGCGCATTCACACTCGTACTGCTGAACTGTACGGTGAACCCACTGCACTGCTGTACCACCTGAAAACTATCCTGAGGTAAAGTATCAATCTGAATCAAATGCACACTATCCACCAGAGTGCATCCAAATTGATTCTCCAGGCTAACCGTTAGCCCATAACCACCGGGGGCAGGAGGAGCAATAAAAACAGTGGAATTGTCATTCCCAAAAACAAGAAGGGAATCAGGCGCCCATAGGTAAGTCAGCGTATCTGTAAGGTCCTGATTGATGACAGCCGCTGCCCCAAGCGCACCCGGGCAAATCCCACCCTGACTAGTTGTAATGACCTCTATCGCGTTCCCGGTCACTGTTACGGAATCTACGGCAGTACAGCCGAGTGCATCCCTGACCAAAACATAGTACACAGCAGCGCCCATCGGACTGACCTGCAGCGTGTCTTCCCCCCCAAGCGGTTCAGTCAGCGCTGCATCTGCGTACCAGCTGTAGAATATAGCATTAGGATCACTGGCCTGCAGGGTTAAATTTGGAACGCAAACCGTGGTGTCCGGAGAAAGATTGGGGCTTAGGTCAGGTACGACTTCCACCATGACCTCTGTTTCTAAACTACAGTTGCCCGCTACATCTGATACCGTCACCGCATAAGCCGTAGTTTCCAGGGGCTGAACGACCGGATTGGGCTGGTCAGGATCGTTAATATCCGGATGACTGCCCCAGGAATAGGTGTAAGCCGCGTTGAAATCAGGGTTCAGCGCGGTGCTGTCCCCGGGGCACTGACTAAACTGTACAGCTGTTAATGCATCGGTTAGCAGTTCGACCTCAATCGTTTGGCTGAGGGTGTCCGTACAGCCTTCTGTGGAAGTCAGCGTAAGTAAAACTGTGTAGGTGCCAGCTTCTTCAATCGTAAAAACGGGCGAAGGGACCTCACTCGTAAGCCCGCCCGGGGTTACCGTCCAGTTCCAGGAAGCGATATCGTACAAGGTATCCCCGCTATTGTCCTGTACCTGTAACTCTGCCACATCACTGCAACCGTCGATTGACAATTCAAAATCAGGCACCAGGGTATTGGGCTTCAGGTGAATCTCTTGAAAAGCGGTATCCTCGCATACTTCTCCGGGCGCAACGATGAGCATGACCGTATACTGCCCGGTATCTGAGAAGGTGTACACGGGGTCCGTCATCGCGGAGGATGCTCCGGGGTTGCCAGGGTCATTAAACAGCCACAGGTAGTTGCCGGAGCCATTGCTCTGGTTATCAAAGTTGACAGTGAGGCTGCCGCATTGCACCTCGGGGGCTGCAAAGGCGGCATTGGCTTCTCCACAGAGCCCTATATTGTACTGAAAATCCCGGCGCGTTGTGGAAATCAGAATGCCATCCCGGTATTCTTCCACGCAAATGCCTACCACAAACTGCCCCTGTGTGACCGGAAACCCGGTAAGCAGGCCGGTTTGAGGGTTGATGCTTAATGGCGCTCCGCCCGGCGAGCCATTCAGCATATTGTCGACGTTGTAGGGCGGATCGATCCATTGTATTTCATCGTAGGGCGGATTGTTCGGGGGCTGAGGTTGAGGAATATCGGGCGTGGCACCGGTCAGAGGGGTACAAAGCCGGTATACGATGGAATCGCCATCCTGGTCAATGGCCGACTGATCGAAGACGATGGGCTCATTCACACAAATATAAATGGGCGGCCATTCCTTGAATTTGGGATTGCTATTACAGGCCTCCAAAGCCGCTTCAGAAATCGTTACGCCGTAGGTTGCCCCGGTGTCAAGGGGATCTACAATATTGACAATGGTTTCGTTCCGGCAGCACCTTTGGTACGCCAGCTGATACCCTCCGGGAATGGGCGGCAGCGTCACAATGGTTCGGTAAGTTGTAGTATGCACGCAGACATCCGGCGGAACAACCAGGCATTCGCTCGTCAGCACCGGGTTAAGGGTATCGTTGTTCATCAGGGGGAGCAGGATCTCCTCCAACAGTACATTATCCTCATTGAAGACACCAATAGAAGCCGGATTATCAAACCAGGCATTGGGGTTGCCATTGTAGCAATCCCGGAAAATGGTCAGCGTGATTTCGTATTCATCATTGCCCAGACAGGTGTAATTCATTTCTCCCCCTACGATATGCGTGGCCTGCAAAGCAGTAGGCAGGCACAACAGCAGGAAGGAAAAAAGCAGACCAAAGCGAAGCAACGGGTTCCACATCATGACAAGAGCTGGTTTAAGTGCAAAAAGATAAGGCAGAATTCCCGGCTACCGAAGCAAAAGGAGGCAAATTGGAAGCTATTGTCTGAAAAATAGCACAGCTGTACACCAAAAAACTTATCTTTTGCATCTGCTCTAATGTGATGAAAGTTGTGAATCGAAAATATCAGTTTGTGACAGAGGAAGACTTGATTGAAGCTTGTCGGCAAAACGACCGGCGCGCGCAGAAAACCCTGTACGACCGTTATTCTGCGGTGATGTACGGTGTTTGCAAGCGCTATGTCAAGTCTCCGGAAGATGCAGAGGATGTCCTGGTGGAAGCCTTTTACAAAGTACTGACCAACCTGCACCAATACAGAGGCAGCGGCAGCTTTGAAGGCTGGATCCGGCGGATTGTGGTGAACGAATCGCTCATGTTTTTACGCAAGCGGCACAATTTCCGCCTGACGCTGGAAATCAGCGAAGTGGATCAGCCGACCACCACCAATGTGATCAACCGGATGGCAGCAGAAGACATCCTGGGGCTGCTGAGCAAGCTGCCCACCGGTTACCGCACGGTATTCAACCTGTACGTACTGGAAGGCTACAAGCACCGGGAAATTGCTGACATGCTGGGCATCAGCATCAATACTTCGAAGTCACAGCTTATACTGGCCAAAAAGAAAATGCAGGATATGCTTGAAGATTTTGGCTACCCCGGGCTTCAAAAATTCAATAAATGAACCGCCTGGCTTTCATGATTCACCTGAATAGAAGGAAACGGTAAATCATGCTCAACGTTACATTAACCCTGTAAAAACACGCCAGATCATGGCCAATAAAAAAGATCTCTTTTCCATATTTCAGGACAACCAGCACCTGTTCGATTCCGCCCCGTCCCCGAGGGCATGGGACAAACTGGAACGCCGCCTCGACGGGCACCGCAGCCGCAACCGCCTGTCTACGCTTCGTACAATCTCGATGGCAGCAGCCGTCCTGCTTTTGGCGGTAGTCGCCATCCTGATTTCCATAGCGGTAGGTGAAAAACCAACCCGGCTGCTCAATCAAAGCCCTCAGCCCCTGGCCTCCGAACGCCTGCAGGCTGATGACATAGAAGCCGCTGAAGAACTGCGGCAGACCCTATACGCTCAGCAAGCCGAACAGCAACGGCAGCGCCCGATTAACGAAGGGCCAGCCGACCGCAGGCTCGTACTCGCTAAAAACCGATCGGCCTCTGCGGCACTCGAATCCCTCAGCCGCTTCGACTGGATGGAGGGAGAATGGCAACCACAGGATTCCAAAGCTCATCCGGCTATACAGTGGAAGAAAATTGGCGATCATGCTATCGAAGGGCAGATTACGCAGGGCGAAGTAACTGAGCGCATTCGTATTTTCCAGGACGGTGAAACGCTATATTTTTCGACAGATTTCCGCAAGGATCAGCAAGTCCGTTTTGCCCTGCAATACGCTACGCCCAACACCGCCGTTTTTGAAAGCCATTCGGAGAGCATCCCTCAGCAGGTCACCCTCACCCGAAGCAAAAACAACCGCCTGACGCTCATATATGAGCAAAAAGATGCGGCGGCCGCTCCGGGGCTGCTCAACCGCAAGCAGCAAGTCCGGTCCTGGTACAAAATTCAGCTTCAATAAACGTTTCTTACGAACTATATCCGTTTGTGCTCATTATAATGGATACACTTTTATCCACTGGCATACCACTGCCCAACACGAAGCGAGCCCAAGGATATGAATTTTTTACTGCGCAAGCTAGAGAATGAAGTGCCTGAGTCAGCGCTCCTGGAAGGAGAAGCCTTGCTGGAAGACGGTGCAGTGGAAGGGCTCCACGAACTGGAAAAGCAACTTTGGATCGCGCAGTCCGAAGGCTTTGAGGTGGAAGTTCAACTCTCCGGCCAAAAAGTTTCCGCTGGTACTTGTGAATGCGGCACCTTTAAGAAATCAGGTATCTGCGGGCATCTGACCGGTACTTTACTACAGGTGCGCCAAAGGCAACAACAGCAAAAGGAAAAACGCGAGCAAAAGAAAAAGGCCACAGATAACCCCCAACGTCTGACGACCGGTGTGGTACTCGATCAGGTAGACCCCGCAGAACTGATTGGCTTTGTGCGGGAGTACGCACGCACCAACCGCAATTTTGCAATTGCTCTGAAAGCCCGCTTTGCCTCATCTGTTTCCAACCTCAATAGTAAGGAAAAATACTTACAGCTACTGGATACCACCATTAATGCGGTGCGCAAGTCAGACCGGCAGATTACCCTGCGCGGTGCCCAGCGCCTAAGTAAAGTACTTGATGAGCTGCATCAGCAAATGGAACAACACCTGGACGCAGGAAATCTGGTGGAACTGGCGGATATAGCACTGAGTATAATTGAGAAAATCAGCCCTGTCTTGTCCAAAGTACAGCAGCGGCGGGAACAAGTCAGGTCCCGGGTGGTAGGCGCTTTCGACTACCTCCTTGAGCTCGTTGAGCGTTCTCCTGCCCCACAGTTGCTGCGCCGGCTATGGGCTGATTGCCAACGCGAGTACCCCAAGCGCACCTACCAAAGCAACCAACTGGACAGATACTTTTTCAAGCTGATGCTTAAGACCGCACAAGAGTCTTCTCAATTAGAGGCATTGCTCGGAACGCTGGAAGAACGGGCAAGTCAGGAAGAAGAAAAAAACGGGGCAGGGGCGGATTATATCCTGTTGCAAATTGCTGTTCTGGAACAACTCGACAGAGTAGAAAAAGCCCGTAAGCTGATAGAAGCCCACCTCACCTCCCCTGACATACTGGAATTCGCCATTAAACAGGCACAGCGGCAGAACAACCGCCCCCGGGAAAAAGCACTGGCGCAGATCGGGCTGCGGCTGGACCTGCCCGAAGATTATAAGGACCAGCTGGAAGCATTGCTCCTCCAACTAGCGGAAGCAGAAGCAGATCTGAACAGCATCAAAACCTATGCCCTCCTGCAATTTTTCCGGAAGCTTGACCTGCAGTTCTATAAAAAAGCCCGGGAAGCCACGCCAAAGACGGAACGACCTGCTCTTTTTGAAAACACCCTGGCTCAGCTGCGGCAGCGCCCCTACAGCGCTGAGCTGCGCAATACCCTCGCCGGCTTATTGCTTGCCGAAGAGCAGTGGGCGATACTGATGGCTTACACAGAAGAGGTGCAGTCCCTCGATCTGCTCGGCGAAGTAGATGAAACCCTGCTCTCCCGTTTCCCCGAACGGGTAAAACAGCTGTACCGCCAACTCCTCCACGAGTACGCCCGGCATTATGTAGGGCCCAAGACGGCACGGCGTATTGCACTGGCCCTGCTGCACCTGCAGTCCCTCGACGCTCAAAAGTTTGTGTCAGAACTGGCACAGGAACTGCGGGAACAATACCCCGAACGCCACACCCTTACTGCCGAATTATCTGCATTTGAAGAATAATTCCTAATTTCCCGACATGAAAGTAGAACTGTGGGCGATTGGAAAAACCAATGAACGCTACCTGGGAACCGGTATTGAAATATACACCAAACGGTTGAAACACTACCTGAAGTTTGAGTTCAACATCCTGCCTGACGTTAAAAAAGCAGGTAAGCTAAGCCCGGTACAGCTCAAGGACAAAGAAGGCGAAACCGTGCTCAAAGCTTTACAGCCCGGTGACTATCTGGTCCTGCTGGATGAGCGCGGCAAGCGAATGACCTCAAGCGCCTTTGCTGAATTCATCAACCACAAGTTGCAGCTGAGCCACCGGCGCATCATTTTCCTCATTGGAGGTGCCTTTGGTTTTTCGCCAGCGCTCTACGAAAGAGCCGACTACAAAATTTCGCTTTCGGACATGACGTTTTCTCATCAGATGATCCGGTTGTTTATGGCAGAGCAAATCTACCGCGCCATGACCATCCTCAACAATGAGCCTTATCATAACGACTAGAAACCACAACTATGAGTATCAGCCTGACGATTATCCTGATTGGTATAACCGCTCTGATTTCCTATCAGGCGTTCAACAACCGGGAGCTATTTTACAAATCTGCCTTTCATCCGGCTTCCATTAAGGAATTTGGCCAGATGTCCCGTTTTCTTACCAGCGGGTTTATCCATGCAAGCTGGGGCCACCTGGCCATCAATATGTATGTGCTTTACCTGTTTGGGGATATTCTGGAGCAGATTTTCACGCAATGGCTCTTTTCGCCAGCTATTGGGCGCATCGTCTTTCTGTTTTTCTACCTTTCTGCGATCGTGGTATCAGATATCCCCTCTTATTTCAAGCATCAGGACAACCACGGTTACTCCGCTGTTGGTGCTTCCGGGGCGACTTCTGCACTGGTGATGGCTTACATCCTGTTCGACCCCTGGAACTGGTTCATCTTTCCTCCGGTGCCGGGCGTTATTCTGGCAGTAGGCTATCTGTGGTATTCCTCTTACATGTCGAAGCATGGCGAGGACCTTATTGCGCACGATGCACACCTTTGGGGCGCGGTCTACGGAGTTACCTTCATGATTCTTCTTGCCGCGCTGACCCAACCGGAACTGCTTATGATGTTCTGGGAACGGTTGATGGAAGGCCCAAGAATGCCAAACTTCTAAAGTCATGTTTTTTATCCTGTCCAAAGTGCTGGTTTTCCTCCTCAAGCCCATCACCTGGGTGGCAGGATTGCTATTTTTGAGCTGGTTTTCTGCCAGGCCCGAACGGAAGCGCAGGTATGTGATGTTTGCCCTTGTGCTGCTGCTGTTGTTCTCCAACGGGTTCATTTTCAATATGGTGATCAGCGCCTGGGAGCCGGAAACGGTGACGGCCGATAAGATTGAAAAGCCCTACGCCGTGGGCATCCTGCTCGGGGGCTATTCCAACCTCAACATACGCCCTGCCCACGACCGGCATAACCTCAATGAACGCGCCAACCGCTTTGTGAATGCCCTGGAGCTGTACAAGAAAGGGAAAGTCCGAAAGCTTCTACTTACCGGAGGGCAGGGCTCCATTACCAAGAGGAACCCGCCGGAAGCCAGCGAGGTGGTCGCTTTTTTAGAAACCATGGGCGTACCACGCAGGGATATCATCGTGGAGGATCAAAGCCGAAATACATATGAAAATGCAGCCTTTTCGAAGGCATTGATCGAAGAACAGCAACTGCAAGACCCTTTTCTGCTCCTCACTTCCGCCTGGCATATGCCCCGGGCCAACGCCTGCTTTAAACAGGTAGGATTGGAAGTGACGCCCTTCGCCGTAGATTACCTGACGGAAGAATGGGCTCCTTCGCCCGAGCAGCTCATACTGCCCAGCGCCCGGACTTTTTACTTGTGGGAACTAATCATCAAGGAGTGGGTGGGCATACTCGCTTACCGAATTAAAGGCTACAATTAAACGTAGAGAGGTTGCTTCTTAATTGTCTGATTACCAACCTACTCCCCTACTTCACCTGAATCAGCACAAAATCTCCGTCGTGAAAGGGGATTTCCAACAGCGGCTCGTAAGCCGGGAATTCACCTTCAGGCACCATCATAAAACTGCCCGGCTCCAAATCCTTATTAAAATGCACTGTTTTGCCGCGCAGGCGGTTGAGTTCGTAAATCACAGTGTAGGAAATACGGCCGTCCTGATACATATACAGTGGCGCCTCACCCGCAATGGCTTGTATTTCGTGAGCCAGGTCTGTATTGAACTGCCCGGCGCTGTCGTGCGCCCGCTGCGGAAGAATAGCAAACGCGAAGAGAAAGCGCCCGGCAACCAGCCCAAACAGCAGCCAGTTAAGCGCCAGGGCCGGCTTTCTGAAATGCAAAAAAGCCAGACCGGCAAATACAAGAGCGCCCAGGCCGGTGATCCATACACGCCCGGGCAAAAAGTCAAACGCGGGGACAACATTCAGGGCAATAGCGCCAAGTGATAGCACCACCAACAGTATGCCTACGATAACCTGAAAGGTACGTTCCCGCCACCGGGCCAATGCACCCCGCTCCTGCCACGCATAGACGCCCACGGACAACAGCAAAGGATACAACATATAAATGTAGCGCTGCTTGGCGCCGGGTGCCAGCCAGTAGACCACAAAATTCGCCAGGAACACAACAACAGAGAAAGCCAGTAAAGGCTGTGCTCTGATTTGTCTCCATATGCCCCGGTGCGTGGAGAAGAGCAGCAGTAGCAAGCTCATGGGCAGGGTGTCCTTCAAGGTATCAAGTGGGAAAGTGAACAAATGCTCCATTGTGCGCCCCAGGCTGTTTTGAACGGCAGTGCGCCCCACAGATTCGGAAAAGAGGTCCGCCAGATAATTGTCCAGGCTGTTGTACTGATTATAAAGGGCAAGGTAGCCCCCGGCAATGCCCACAAAAACCATGATTCCCAGCAGGTGCTGCCAGGAAAAGAGCAGCCGCCAGCGCTTTTGGTAAATCAGCCAGGATAAAACGGTCAGCCCCAGAAAAGGAATAGAGGGCAGCCCCTTGGTCAGCAAGCCCACAGCGGCCAGTCCGTAACTCACCGCAAACATCAGGCTCCAGCGCTCCTTCTGCTCGTAGTGAAAGAACACCAGCATACTGCCCAGGGTAATCAGGCTGTAGAAAATGTCAATTTCCCCCAGCATAGAAAAGTAAAAATAGATGGCACCGCAAAAAACGTAGGACAACGCCCAAAGCCGGCCAAAATCTGCACTGAGGTGCCTGCGCCCTACCTGATACAACAGCAGCAGAGTGAGTATCAGGGACAAAACCGTAGGTAGGCGCAATGCCCACCGGTTGTATTCACCAAATAGCGCAGCACTGCCGATAATCAGCCAGTTAAATACAGGTGGCTTTTTGTAATAAAAGTCTCCCAATTGCCGCGGGACAATATAGTTCCCATTCTCTTGCATCTCCATAGCAATCAATGCCCGGCGAGGTTCTTCGAGGTAAACCGGCTGTACGCCCAGGTTCACAAACAAGCTCAGGAGCATAAGCCCTGCTGCCCATCCCATCAGGCGTCTTTCCAGTGATGATACGGCCATGCTAACGGTTTTGATACGCCCGCAAAGATGCCAATTTTTTTCCCGCTAATGTACGCCCGGATTCTCTTTGACAATAGCAAGATGAAAAAGACTCAACCGGGAGCAGTGTGGAAGCGTTTCTAAATCGGTACAAAAGAAAGTCGGGCATGAAACTGTGACGGTAATTACAGACCACTTTGCCCAAACTTTTTATTTTTGCCCGGAAAGTAAAAAACTACAAAGAAAAACCACGATGGCAGAAGATATCCAACAAGTAAAATGCCTTATTATCGGCTCCGGCCCTGCGGGTTACACCGCTGCTGTTTATGCCGCGCGTGCCAATATGTCTCCCGTATTGTATACCGGGCCAGAGCCAGGCGGCCAGCTCATGATTACCACTGACGTGGAAAACTACCCCGGCTATCCCGAAGGCATCATGGGCCCGCAGATGATGGAGGACTTCCGTAAGCAGGCGGAGCGTTTTGGTACTGATGTACGTTATGAGCTGATTAGCAAGGTGGACTTTACCGGGCCGGTACATAAAGCCTGGACAGAATCCGGTCAGGAAATCCACGCCAACAGCATTATCATCTCCACAGGAGCCAGCGCCAAATGGCTGGGGCTGGAGTCTGAGAAGCGGCTAACCAATAAAGGTGTATCTGCCTGTGCTGTATGCGATGGTTTCTTCTTCCGCGGTATGGAAACTGCCATCGTTGGTGGCGGAGATACGGCTGCAGAGGAAGCTTTATACCTTTCCAAGCTCAGCCCGAAAGTGCACATGCTGGTGCGCCGGGACGAGCTGCGGGCTTCTAAAATCATGCAGGAACGGGTGATGAACACCAAGAATATCGAAATTCACTGGAATACAGAAACCGAGGAAATCCTTGGCGAAGAGGAAGTGGAAGGCGTACGTATCATCAACAACCAAACCAAAGAAACTTCCGTCATCCCGGTCAAAGGCTTCTTTGTAGCCATTGGCCATAAGCCAAATACAGCGATCTTCAAAGATTGGCTGGATATGGACGAGACCGGCTACATCGTGACCAAAGGCAAGACTACCAAAACCAACATCAAAGGCGTCTTTGCCAGTGGTGATGCCCAGGATAACGTATACCGTCAGGCAGTAACCGCAGCGGGTACAGGTTGCATGGCTGCCCTCGATGCAGAGCGTTATTTGACCGAAGAAGGGGTGATTTAAATCAATTCCCGCTCCAAAAGGGGGGCGATGCTCGCCCAAAACATAGAAAATGGCTATATTACCGCCTCGGTGATATAGCCATTAATTTTTCAAAACCGAACCCAATAATATGTCAACTGCAACCGCAACCCGCTTTCGCCCGGGTGTACTTCACGGTGACGAGGTTACCGAATTGCTAAACTATGCAAACGAAAACAATTTCGCACTGCCTGCCGTCAACGTGGTAGGCACCAACTCCATTAATGCAGTACTCGAAACTGCCCGGGAGGTCAATTCCCCCGTTATCGTCCAATTCTCTAATGGTGGTGCCAGCTTTGTAGCCGGCAAAGGCCTCTCCAATAAAGGGGAGCGCGCTGCCATCCTGGGAGGAATCTCCGGGGCAATGCATGTGCATACAATGGCACAGGCTTATGGTGTGACCGTCATTCTGCACACCGACCACTGCGCGAAAAAACTCCTGCCCTGGATTGACGGACTGGTGGAAGCCGGAGAGAAATTCTATAAAGATCGCGGCTATCCGCTCTACAGTTCTCACATGCTCGACCTTTCCGAGGAAAGCCTGGAAGAAAACGTAGAAATCTGCGCCAGGTACCACGAGCGTATGAGCAAAATCGGCATGACGCTCGAAATTGAGCTTGGCGTGACCGGTGGAGAGGAAGACGGTGTGGACAACACAGATGTCGACAGCTCCCGCCTCTACACACAGCCTGAAGAGGTTGCCTACGCTTATGAAGCCCTTAATAAGATCAGCGAGCGCTTCACTATTGCTGCTGCTTTCGGTAACGTGCATGGCGTTTATAAGCCGGGTAATGTTGAGCTGAAGCCTGTTATCCTTAAGAATTCACAGGAGTATGTGAAGGAGAAATTTGGTACAGGAGATAACCCTATCAACTTCGTATTCCACGGTGGTTCCGGTTCTTCCCGCGAAGAAATCCGTGAAGCTATCGAATACGGAGCCATCAAGATGAATATCGATACCGATTTGCAGTGGGCCTTCTGGGACGGCATCCGCAATTATGATCAGAAGCACCATGACTATCTGCAGGCTCAAATTGGCAACCCGGATGGTGATGATGTACCGAACAAGAAGTTCTACGATCCCCGGAAATGGCTGCGTGCGGCTGAAGAAAGCTTCAAAACCCGCCTGAAGCAGGCATTTGAAGACCTGAACTGCATCGATCAGAACAAGTAAGCAAAAGACAACCTAAGCAGGTTGACGGACATGTCTGCCTGGCCGTGACCTCACGGGCAAACAGGCATAAATGATGCCATTTATATCTTTCTCCGTCACTTTAACAGGTATATTTGCCGCAGTCCTTACAGGGCTGCGGCATTTTATTGGCACATCAAAACACCACCGTCCCCAGCTCCTTAGCCAATTCGTTACGCAGCTGCTTTAGCTTTTGGTCCAGTTTCAGGTGGACCATGTAATCCCCCTCTCCTTTTTCCATTACTGCTTTGAGCTGATCCGCGTTCTGCATGATCATGCGATTGAGTTTGCGAAGCCGGAACCGTTTCATGGCAGAAAGGCTGTCTTTGGCAAAATTCTCATCGGGCATTTTCTGGGTGTTTAGGAAAATTTCCCACTTATTCGCCCAGTTTTCGCTGTATTCATAAGGAGAAGCCGACAAGTCCACGGCCAGCCGCTGCACATCGTCCTCAATATGGTGTAGGAACAGCTTGGGCGTAACAGCCTTGCCCTCCGACAGTGCCTCTATGGCAATTTGAAATACCCGCTGATACAGGCTGTTGTCGAACTCATCAAGCACATCTTCCACATTGGCGATGAGGTACTCAGCAACGGTAAGACCATCCTCCTGATCAAACTGAGCATCACCGCCAGTAACCAGGATCCGGACCAGGTCCCGCTCCTGGAAACCATCGCCAACTGGTTTTTCCCGAACGGGAGCCGGAATTTCTTCAGGCGGCAGCTCTTCGAACGGCAGGTCTGTAATTCCTCCCGGCTCTTCAGTAGGGAAAGGCGGTTCGTCTCCGGCACCAGGAGGAGGAGGCCCCTGAGGCAGCGATTTGGGAGACGATGGTGGAGGTGCTTCCTGCAGGCGGCGGGCACGTTCCTGCTGACGGGCTTCCCGCTGACGCTCCTGCTCCTTTTTGCGCAGCCTTGCCTCCACAGCTTTATTGGCCTCATTGACCAGGAGCTGCTCGTCCACGCCCATCAGGTTGGCACACTCCCGGACGTACAGCGAGCGTTTGATCGGGTCAGGAATCTTAGAAATACTCTCAACGATTTCCTGTATGAGTTTGGACAGCTTTACCGGGTCGCCTGCAGCTTCCTCCTGCAACAGTCCCGCCTGAAACATGATGAAGTCCTTAGCTTCCTGATCAATGTAGTTCCGGAAAGCATCCGTACCTACAGATTGTACATAGGAATCAGGATCTTCGCCATCCGGCAGGAGTACGATTTTGACATTCAACCCCTGCTCCAATACCAGCCCAAGCCCCCGTAGGGCAGCTTTGACACCGGCTTTATCCCCATCGTAGAGGATTTTTATATTTTCGGTGTACCGCTTAATCAGGCTGATTTGCCCCACGGTAAGTGAGGTGCCTGAAGAAGCCACGACATTTTTTACATCTGCCTGATGCAGGGAGATGACATCCGTGTAGCCTTCCACCAGAATGCACTCATCGAGCTTACGGATGGCCTGTTTGGCATGGAACGCACCGTAAAGGACTTTGCTTTTGTTGTAGACTTCCGTCTCCGGCGTATTGACGTACTTCGGGGCCTTGACATCCTTCACGAGGATGCGCCCGCCGAAACCTATGACCTTTCCGGAGAGATTGTGAATGGGGAACATCACCCGGTCCCGGAAAAAATCCCGCCCGTACTGTGAAGTTAGTCCGAGCTGCTTCAGCAAATCTGCGTTATACCCTTTTTGGACGGCAGTCAGGGTAAAGGTGTCTTTACCGGCAGGGGCATACCCCAGTCCAAACTTTTTGATGACCTCCTCGCGAAAGCCGCGTTGCTTGAAGTAGCTCAGGGCTACGCTTTTGCCACGGTCAGTCTCAAACATCTGTTCCTGATAAAACTGTTTGGCAAACTCGTTGACCAAAAACAGGCTCTCCTGATGCTGCCGCTCGGCACGGGCCTCGTCACTGACTTCCGTTTCCTCTATTTCGATACCATACTTATTGGCCAGGTAGCGCAGGCCCTCCGGGTAAGAGAGCTGCTCGTGCTCCATGACAAACTTCAGGGCATCACCACCTTCTCCGCAGCCGAAACATTTGTAAATCCCCTTAGAAGGCGAAACGGTGAAAGAAGGCGTTTTCTCATTGTGAAAAGGGCATAGCCCAATCAAATTTACACCCCGCCGCTTAAGATTAACGAAGTCTTCGACCACATCCTCCACCCGGGCGGTTTCCATGATTTCATCTATGGTCTTTTGCTTGATCATAGTGCCGAAAATACAATTTTTGCCCCGAACAGTCCATGTGCTATTGGAGCCTGCGGTTCTTTTTTATGCTTTAACAAGGTATTAACGCCACTCTTTCCCAGTCACTTTAACGTGCAACCCAGCGCTTATCAGAGCATTAGCAGATTTAGTTAACGGACGTTAAAAACGCTAACATCCTTCCGTATAACAATTACCCTCCGGCCATCGTATTAGAAGCGAACAATTTAATGGGTGTTCTCATAGTGTGGGCTGCCCCGCCGCCGAAAAGGATGTGCGGGGCAGCGTTTTTTATGGCACCCCGCAAACGTTCAACTCCTGGGCCTTAGCAACAATTTTTAAAAAAAAAACAGCCATCATTAAACAAATAGTGCAAAAAGGCTGTATATTTGAGTATACAGAGAGAGCGCGTTAGTGAGCCCGCTGCACCTTCCTTCAAAATAGCAGCGGGTTTTTTTTATGCCCTATATCAAGCATCTCCCTACCTAATCCACTGATAACCAAGATAGCATATAACAGATTACCTCTTATTGGTTCCCCGGTTGAGGCTTCATTGTGGTAGAATCTACCGCTTCTATGAAAAAAAAGCGGGCAGACTTTGGGGTAAAAAACATGGATTGGATATAATCCGGCTGACGGGTAATGAGGATAGGCGCGGTGGTGCCGGAAGAATTGAGGGCCACGCCTTCCAGGTCTACTTCTGCTGTGAAGTCTTTGTAAGTCATCCGGTCGTACTGACTCAGTCCCAGGCGGGAGGTTACAGTCACCTTCTCCGGGAAAATCCGGATGCTATCGGGCGCATTTTTGACGACTACGGGGACGTAAACAGATTTTTCCGTGAAGGATTCGACTTCTATCTGAGCCTCGGTTTGTTCCGGTGAAAGAGCAAGTTCCGGAGGTGGTTTTTGTAAGCGTACGGTAGTCAGCAGGCTTTGCTTCAGATTGCTGAATACAATAGAATCCGAAGACCAGGATTCATACTGACTAACGATGGATTGTGGCCCAATAAGGGTTACAGAGTCCGGAGACAAGGCAACCGGAGCTTTCAGCTGATGGTCAGGAGCAAAGCTCAGGACGGTGACCGGTACAATGGGTACCCGACGGCTAGCCTGTTCTTCCGCGCGGAGGTTCAGCTGATCGTAATTGATTTCCAGTACGCTGATGTCGTCAGAATAAAGCTGTGCCTGAATATCGCTGCGCAATTGCCCGCGGGAAAGATTTAGACGGCTAATGCCATCCATATTATAGGTCAACCCCAGCTCGCGACTGTAGAAGTGGTCAAAGAGCAAATCCCATCCGGTCCCTTCAAGGTCAACCACCAGGTTGTCCGGCGGCAGCGCAGAGAGGGAAGAACCTTTGGGCAGTTCGATATTGAAATAAACCTCCTTCTGCGCGCGGTACGTTTGAGAGAGCTTGATCAGCAACCAAAAGACGAAGGCTATCCCGATACAAGCAAGCAGGATAGCCCGGTCTTCTTTCAGTTGAAACTTAAATATTTGCTTATTTATCTTGATCATCGCCTTCTGATACGAAGGACTCCGTCATCTCCTTGGAAATCGCACTGCGCGTCACCCGGATGAAGGTTTTGTTGGAGACTTCAAGGGTGGCTTCCGTTTCACTCAGCTTATTGATACGGCCAATAATGCCGCTGGCGGTAACCACTTCGTCCCCTTTCTGTAGCCCTTCGTTAAATGATTTTTGTTCTTTTTGCCGTTTCTGCTGCGGGCGGATCAGAAACAGGTAAAAAATTACAATCATTGCACCAATGAACACCAGGTTCATCATGCCTGCATTGCCGCCCGCTTGTAGCAGTAAGATAGCGTTTTGAGTCATGTTTAAGATGAATTTCGTTTGTTTTTATTGTTCAGCGCCTTCTTCCTGTACGAAGCCGCGCAAATATACTTTTGTCGTTGCCGGGTAGGAATTCGCCGTAATGATAACAGGCTTTACCTGCCGCGCCCGTTTGTTTTTGGTATCGAAGCGGACGAAAATCTCGCCCTCCTCTCCTACCGGTATCGGGTCTTTCGGCCATTCCGGCACAGTGCAGCCGCACGTTGAGCGGGCGCCCTGAATGACAAGCGGAGCCTTGCCCGTATTCCTAAATTTGAAAGTATGCTCAATGATTTCCCCTTCCGTCACTTCACCAAATTCATAGTTCTGCTCCTCAAAACTCATTTTAGCCACATTGACGGTGTCGATAGGCGTATCCACAGAAACCGGGTTGCGAATAATATCCGCATTGCTTATGGCACCATCCTTTTTAATCTCCTGAAGCGTCTTTTCGGAACTACTTTCGGGCTGTTGGCTGTCGTTGCTGCAAGAGATGAACAGGAACAGGGATACGAACAAAAAGACCGGCAGTGATTTCATCATAGCATTTCTATTTTCAGCACAAAGGTAATGAACTCCATGAATCCTTAGCCAAATTATCAACTAATCCGGGAAAGGATTTGTTTTGTCCCCTGTAAATACCTACCCTCAGACATGCAGATTTACCTTATCGGATTTATGGGTTCGGGCAAATCTTATACCGGACGGCAACTGGCTCAGCTGCTCAATCGCCGGTTTATTGATCTCGACAACTGGATTGAGCAGGAGGCAGGGCTTTCCATACGCGAAATCTTTGAACAGCAGGGCGAAGCGCACTTCCGGAAAGCCGAAGCGGAAGCTGTCCGGAAAATGGCTGAAGAACTGAGCGCGGTGATTGCCACCGGTGGCGGTACTCCGTGCTTTCACCAAAATATGGAATGGATGAACGCAAACGGGCTGACCGTTTACCTTGATACTTCGCCGGAGGTATTATTTCAGCGCCTGAAAAGCGGACGGGGCCACCGGCCCCTCATCCGTTCCCTGACCGATGAGGGCCTGCGGGCATATATCAGCCAAAAGCTGCGGGAGCGCACTCCCTACTATCAGCAAGCGAGCATCGTCTATGCACAAAAAACTGGCGGGGAGGCTGTTGCAGAAGATCTGGCGCACCAATTTTCTAACATAACCGGGCATTAATGAATTGGGCAGGTGTAGATTACGGTAGCAAAATGGCAGGCACAACGGTCATTGCATGGGCTGAAGGCCGGGCGATCCGGCTGGCACAGAGCGCCGCCAAAAAAGATGCTGACAAGTGGGTCAAAAGCTGGGTGGAAGCACATCGCCCGGCTGTTTTATATCTGGATGCTCCTCTCAGCCTGCCCGGCGTTTACCATGCCCCCGGTGGGTACGAGGACTTTTTCTACCGGGCTGCCGATAAAGAGGTACAGGCTATGTCGCCTATGTTCCTCGGTGGGCTGACCGCCCGCGCCATGCGTTTAAGCCAGGAACTGAAAGCCCTGCAGTGCACCACCCTTGAAGTATACCCGGGGCAGCTTTCCAAAATCCTGGGCCTGGACCGCAAGCGGTACAAAAAAGACAAAGCCTACCTGCAGGAAGCTACCGAGATGGTCCTGGCTCATCTGCCGGATTATCAAATAGCGACGCCCCCAACCAATTGGCATCAGGTAGACGCCCTGCTTGCCTTCTGTAGCGGATACCGGCATCAGCAGGGGCTTGCAGCCATTTATGGTGGCATTGAAGAAGGGCAGATCATAGTATAGCTTTTCAGAACCGGAAAAAAGCACTAGTTTTAAGCCTTACCAAATTAAGGGCTACTGCTGAGCCCATAATGGCCTGGCCCTATTCAATCAACCCAATTGCCTGCATGGCTTTCGAACTCACGATCCCGTTCTACGCTTTTCGGCTCCACCTCCAAACAGGCGGCAGCCTGCTCGCCCCGCTCAACGACCGGGAAGTACTCCGCATACGGGAAAAACTCCCCATTCTCGCAGGGCAATATGCGGAGGCGCTGCAAAATAAAGTGCTCAATCAGGGGCAGATCAGCGAACTGCTCAATGAGTATCAGCAGGGCCACTTTATCCCAGCCAAGGTCAAGGTGAGTTTTCCGGCTTCCCGGGATCAGTTCACCTATCCTGCCTTTGAACTTGAGTTCACCTACTACTTCAATCAGTTGCACCCCGGTGAAGGCATATGGGCCATTGTCCCGGCTCTGGATTTAGAGGCTTATTCCGCTGTCCCCGAAGAGTTGGAGCAAAAAATTATCGAGACTATACAACTGGACTTCGCCCGCCACCGTCGTCTCCAGGCTGTACAGGACATCGTGAGCGCAATCTGGTTTGACCTTATTGAACTTAAGCAGTACCCGATTACCCTTCAGGTACCCAGCCCCAAGGAACTGGAGCAAATGGGCAATGAGCAACAGGACCGTCTACTGCCCAAAGCAGCTACCGAACTAAAAATTGAAACGCCTGCCAGTTACGGCAGGGAAAAAGAGCTTAAGCAGCTGGCGCAAATCCTTACCGGCAACTTTCACCGCAATACCTTACTCGTTGGCCCAACCGGGACCGGCAAAACCGCCCTGGTCTGGGAGCTTGCCCGCCGGCAATCCGAATTTAAGCTGCCCGGCAAAATTTGGGAGACAACAGCCTCAACTCTTATCAAGGAATTGATGAAAGATACCGGATGGCAGGAAAACCTTTCCTTGCTTTGCCGGGAGCTTTCCGGGCAGCCCGACCTTCTCTTTGTACGTAACCTAATGGACCTTTTCGAAGTCGGTAAATATGAAGGCAATACGGTAAGTATCGCAGACTACCTTCTGCCCTACCTTAGCCGGGGAGAGGTAACGCTGATCTCAGAATGTACGGATGAAGAGCTCGCCCGTATTGAGATCAAGAGCCCGTCCTACCTCAACGTATTTCAGCGCCTCACCATCACCGAGCCGGAGTCCGGCGAATTGGAGCAGATCATCCAGCAGAAGGCCAATGATCTTGCCAGAGGGCAAAGAATCAGTATTGACCCTTATGCGATTCAGGAGACGGTGCGGCTCAGCCGGCGGTTTACGCCCTACGATGGGATGCCAGGCCGGCCTGTCCGCTTTTTGGAAAACCTTCTCCTCAACCAGAGGGGAAAATCTCTGCCTGGTGCTCCTAATACTACAGTTGCTATTCACCGTTCCGAGATTATTGCCCAATTTAGCGAGGAGACCGGTATGCCGCGGTTTATGATCGACCCGGAACTGCCGATGGACCCGGAAGCTCTGCTCACGCATTTCAACAGTAGAGTTTTCGGGCAGGAAGAGGCTGTTGAGCGGATCGTGGGCATTCTCTCAACGGTCAAAACCGCTTTGGCCCGTACCGGGAAGCCGATCGCCTCTATGTTATTTGTAGGTCCTACAGGTGTGGGCAAGACTGAACTGGCCAAGCAGCTTGCTGAATTCATGTTTGGAACGGCAGACCGGATGACCCGCTTTGACATGAGCGAATTCGCAACGCCTTATTCCGTGCAACGGCTCGTAGGCCACAGTTTCTTTTCTGAAGGCCTTTTGACTTCGGCCATCCGGAAAGCGCCCTTTGGAGTGCTGCTGTTTGACGAGATAGAAAAAGCGCATCCGGTCTTTTTTGACTTGCTTTTGCAAATGCTTTCTGAAGGCCGGCTGACCGATAGTCAGGGCCGGCTGGTCAACTTCTGTAGCACGATCATCATCATGACGTCTAATGTAGGGGCTGGCAGCCTGCAGCTCAACCCCATTGGTTGGCAACAGGAGCAATCTATCAAAAGTGTGGAAGACCACTTCCTTGGTGCTGTGCAAAAATATTTCCGCCCGGAGCTCTTCAACCGGATCGACCAGATTATCCCTTTCGCCCCACTGGACAACCTGACCATACGCTATGTGCTGGACCGGGAAATCCAACAGCTCAAGCGCCGGGAGGGTATTCGCTTCCGCAAAATGAATTTTGTGCTTACGGAGCCCTTCCTGGAACATCTGGCTACCCGGGGCTACGACAAACAATATGGTGCCCGCCACCTGCAGCGGACGCTCCGGCATGAGCTCATCCTGCCTCTGGCCTATGCACTGAACCAACAGGATGTTGACGATCAGGTTGAAATTGTGGTTGACCTAAGAGATGGCAAACCATACCTGACAACGAAATCGGACCCGCTCGGGCTCGATTTATTACTGGAAGAATACACCAAAATCGCCTATGCGGACCACGCCAGTAACCTGCGCCGTTCAGTGGAAAAACTGATGGAAGGCAGCTCATATGTGCGTATGCTTTCCGAACTGGACCTGCTGACAGCCTCCCGCCGCCGCAAGGGCAAGCAGTTCTGGGAACAAAAAGAAAATGCAGAGCGCTATGGCATGCTGACGGATCAAAAGGCTCGCTTCGAAGGCCTCTTGCAACATACTGAGCAACTGGAGTTGCAGTTAGCGTTGTCCTGTCTCGACGTGCAGCCTTATCAGCCCGAGTGGGTAGATACCCTCGATCAGGTGGAGCAACAGCTGCAACAGGAAAAACTTAATCTTTTTGAAATCCTGAACCCGGACAATAATGAATGCCCACTTTATATTATAGGTGAGGACCCCGAGCGGGTAGTCCGGTTTTATGAGGAGCTAACCAGGGATTTGCCTTTTGAGATAGCTGAAACAGCAGCGATTTGGCTGCGGGGCACAGAACCCAAAACTACCGTTATTTCGACGGTGCATAACTGGCATAACAGCAAGAAGCCGGAGCCCCAAAATACACAAGACAAACTGATTGGGGCCTGCCTGCTTTTTACGGGGCAAGCTGTCCGCGTTTTTTTTGAGCCCGAAACCGGTGTGCAGTGGTGGCAAGAGGGGCAATCAGAGTATCAGGAATACTACATCATTGCTGCACCTCAAAACCTCAAGCAGGCTCATGAACATGTGCGGACAGCCGAACGCCTGTCTTTCCCGGCACCGCACCGCATTATTAACGAGGATACCATTCAGGATACCCAGTTTGATCTTAAAAGGGAACACCACGGTAATCAGTTGCTGGAGCTAATTCAGGATAAACTGGACCAGGAGTTCCGATTCAACATTGATACGACAATTGGATAACAGACTATGAAAAAGACCATTTTCAGCAGCGCTATCGCCTGTTTATTGTGCTTTGCCCTGCCTGCGTTGGGACAGGAAAAGACAACAGATAACAACGACCAGCAGTTTTACTGGGTCGCCTTCAAAGACAAAGCGAATACGCCTTACACGGTGGATGCACCCGAGGTCTTCCTGTCTCCGCGTGCCATTGCCAGAAGGCAGAAACTAGGCATCCCGGTGACTACGGAGGACTTCCCGCCCAATCCCGGTTACCTAAAAGGCATTACCGAAGCCGGAGCCAAAGTGCACCATACCTCCCGCTGGCTCAACGCCGCTACCATTTATGGAGAATCGGCTATGTTGCCAGCTATTAAATCCCTGCCTTTTGTGGACACCATTTGGTATGCCGGCCCCTACCGGGCTAAAGGCAAAGCAAGTGTCGAACGGGACGCAAAAATGGACAAGCTGAAGAGTAAAGCCCTAACAGGGCAGCACTACGGTTACGGCACTAAGCAAATCAAGGCCATAAACGGAGATAGCCTCCACCTGATGGGATACCGGGGCAAGGGCGTCCTGGTAGCCGTCATGGATGGCGGTTTCACCGGCGTGGACCGAAGCCCATTCTTTGACTCCCTCCGCGCTGACAACCGGTTACTAACATCCATGGACATAGTAGATAAAGATACGCTGGTCTGGGAGTCCAGCAGCCACGGTACGAAGGTGCTCTCCACTATGGCTGCCAATCAGCCGGAAGTTTTGGTAGGTACAGCACCAGATGCCACTTACGTTTGCATCAAAACTGAAGATACACGGGGCGAACATCGTATAGAGGAATGCCACTGGGTGGCCGGGCTTGAGTACGCAGATAGCCTCGGAGCAGATGTCATGAACTCTTCTCTGGGCTATACCCAGTTTGATGAGGCCTCTATGAACTACACTGCGAAGGACTTGACAGGGAGCATTTCTGTAGCCAGTCAGGCTGCCAATATTGCCGCCCGGAAAGGCATGCTGGTGGTCACAAGCGCTGGCAATGAAGGAAGCAGCCCCTGGCGCCGGATCGGCATCCCGGCAGATGCGGCAGGTGCTTTTTCAATCGGAGCTACTGCACTAAATGGTGATTTGGCCAGTTTTAGCTCGGTAGGGCCTACAGCTGACCGGCGTATCAAACCGGATATTGTGGCGCCCGGTGCCTGGGTGACACTGGCCGATGCCTATCAATATCAGGTAACGATTGGGTCCGGGACTTCATTTGCCAGCCCTATTGTGGCGGGCATGGTTGCCTGCCTGCGCGAAGCTTATCCTGAAGCAAGCGTGGAGGAGTTGCTGGATGCCATCCGTAGTAGCAGCAGTCAGTCTGATTTGCCTGATGTAGCTGTAGGGTATGGAATGCCAGACTTTGTCAAAGCTTACCTTGCTCTTCGCAAGCAGCCTTAAATAATAAAGACCGGGCGCTGGCATTAATTGTGCTAACGCCCGGTCATTCTGCATTTTCAGAAATACCTGCTAGATTACCTGATGGTTGAATGGCTGTATAACCATTTCAGATACCACTCCGGAGGTAGGTTGCTGGCACATAAACCATACCGCACGCCCGGCTTCCTGAGCCGTGATGAATTTATCCCGGTTTACAGGCATATCAATGTCATCCCAGAATTCTGAATCCACGCCGCCCAGATATAGATTGGATAGCCGGATTTCGGTACGCTTCAACTCTTCACGCAGCGACTTCACCATACCGTTTAGCCCATATTTAGAGGCAGCGTAGGCTGCTGCCGCCGCCATGGGCGCCCGACCCAGTACGCCAGGAATATTGATGATCATCCCTTTTTTCGACTCCTTCATCGGTGGCAGAAAAGCCTGCATGACCAGGAAGGCACCCTTGAGATTGATGTCAATCATACGGCTCATTTGCTCGTATTCGATCTGTTCGAATTTTTTGAGGTAGCCTACCCCCGCAGCGTTCACCAGGATGTCGATTTGGCTCACTTTGCTATGGATTTGGTCTGCTACCTTCTGTACAGATTCGGGGTCGGTGACCTCCATTGTAAAAACCTGGTCATCGGGGATTTTATTGGCCTTGGCTACCTTCTTCAGCTTCTCCTGGTCTCTGCCGGTAATAAAGACATTCCCCTGAGAGTTTTTGATCATCTTGGTCGCTTCGGCTCCAATACCACCGGTAGCGCCCACAATCAGTACTTTCTTATTGGCTAATAATTCAACCGCCATAACTTAATTTCGCTTTTTAGTCTTTGATAGTCTTTAGAAATTCCGCGCGTACATTTTCATTAAGGAAACGACCGCCATACTCTGTGGTAACGGTGCTGCACTGTGTGTGTTTAATACCGCGCATTTCCACACACATATGCTTCGCATCCATGTATACGGCCACATCTTCGGTCTTAAGCACGCGCTTTAGCTCTGCCGCAATCTGTACGGTGAGCCGCTCCTGTACCTGAGGCCGGCGGGCGAAGTGTTCTACAATACGATTGAGCTTAGACAACCCAATCACTTTGCCGTTCGCGATGTAGGCAATGTGGCATTTGCCATAAATGGGCAGAAAATGGTGCTCACAGAAAGATTGTACCTGTATGCCTTTTTCCACCAACATCTGCCGGTAGCCAAATTTATTCTCGAACAGGGAAATCGCAGGCTTGGATTCAGGATTCAGCCCGCCAAAGATTTCCTTGACAAACATTTTAGCCACCCGTCTCGGCGTGCCATTCAGGGAATCATCATTCAGGTCCAGCCCGAGGGTTTCCATGATTTCCCGGAAATGCTGACTAATGATCTCCATTTTTTCTTCATCAGAACGGTCAAAGGCATCTGCCCGCATAGGCGTATCAACAGAGGTCGCGGCGTGCATATCTCCCAGTTCCTCCACCAGGTCTTCCCCATTCTTAGGCGCATAGCCATTTACTTTCCGGGCAATACCATTGCCGGAATATTTTGAATTCACCATAAAGGATGTATTTTGAAATTTTTCGGGTTATTTGAGTAGCAAATAGTTTACTATTGCCATATGATCTTAAAACCGATAGCCTAACACCAATTGCTGATAATTGTTTAACCATCGATCAACCGAAATGAAGCGAGCCATGGCTGGTATCATTTTCTCCTTCGGGCTTTGGGCCCTGGCCGGGTTGGGTGGCTGTGCCTCTGACCCACCGCAGCGCCAATCTTTTGAGGATTGCTTGTATGGTGCTCCGGAGCCCATTTTCGATGCATCCCTGCCGGGGGTTTCTCAGCATCGGTTTGAGCTGCAGCCTGGTAAAGGTGTGGAGCGTTTTGTGTTGAACCAGTCTACGATCGTGCAGATAGAACAGACCGGTTGCGATCAGATCAGGCAGGAATTCACATTCTCCTGGGATGCGGCAGGCCGAAGGGAAGACTGGGCTGCACAGGCTATTCAAAAATACCGGGAGCTGGGTGAGTTAGGTGCGCCTTACCTCTCTTTCAGTGCGATCAGCGAGGTACTTCAGGCCAGGAAGGAAAAATTGCGCCCCCGGGGCGAAGCCATCTCTTTGCAGCCTGGTTTAGCATTCCGGATCACGGCTGCCGAAACAGGTCAACAGTCGAAACTCGTCACTGTCCTCTACGAAACTGCTCCCGAGGAGGAATAAAAAACAAAAATTCAGCCTGACAGGCATTGCCCCTGATTTACAAGGAATAGCAGCAAGCGGCATTGATTTGTGCTAAAAAAATACAACATGTATTTACTTAACTTACAAGCCCTTAACCAAATCATGAGCACCTTTCACCATTTTGTTGCTTGACAAATTGTCAGTGAGAATATTTTAGAAACCGCCCCCTTTGTTCTACTTTTAAACTATCAAAAGAAAATGTCAAACTCCCTATAGGCACAAAGATTAAGTATCAGCAAGTTAGAATGGACTCCGCTGCGGTAATAGCAGCGGAGTCCTTTTTTATGCCTTCCCGAGGTTCAAAATTGTACTATAAGCTGCTTTGTTGTGACAACCGCGTTTTGGTCAGTATATTTGCGGTGATTTCCAACAGTCTGAAAAGCTGGCGGTTTGAAAATTTTCGCCTACTCCTGCTGAGCGATTCGCAGGTAGACTCATAATTAAAACCAGAAATAAGAACATGGATAAGTTTGATCTGATTGTAGTTGGCAGTGGTCCCGGAGGATACGTTGCTGCCATTCGCGCTTCACAACTCGGTATGAAAGTTGGTGTGGTGGAGCGGGAATCACTGGGGGGTATTTGTCTGAACTGGGGCTGTATCCCAACCAAAGCCCTGTTGAAAAGTGCGCAGGTTTTTGAATACATCAACCACGCAGAGGATTACGGTATTAAAGTGGATAAGGCCAGCGTTGACTTCACCGGTATGGTGAAACGCAGCCGGAACGTGGCAGATGGCATGAGCAAGGGGATTAACTTCCTCTTCCGCAAGAACAAAATCACCGTACTCGATGGGCACGGCAAATTGCTCCGCGGAAAGAAAGTAGAAGTCACGGACAAAGACGGCAAAAAGAAAGAATACAGCGCTGAGCACATCATCATTGCTACCGGCGGGCGGGCCAAGGAGCTTCCTACCGTTCCCATTGACGGGGAAAAGGTCATTGAGTACCGCAAAGCGATGAGTCTCGAAAAGCAGCCTAAGAAGATGGTTGTGGTGGGTGCAGGCGCCATTGGTACCGAATTTGCTTATTTCTACAGCTCTATCGGCACGGAAGTGACCGTAGTGGAATTCATGGAGCAGGGCCTGGTACCCCGCGAAGATGCCGACGTGAGCAAGGAAATGAATAAAATCTACAAGAAAAAGGGCATCAATATCCTGGGCAACACCTCTGTGGAGTCGGTTGACACCAAAGGCAAAGGGTGCACGGTGACCGTTAAGAACCGCAAGACCGGCAAGACGGAAGAAATCAAGTGCGATGTCGTGCTTTCTGCAGCGGGCGTAACACCAAATACGGAGAATATCGGCCTGGAAGCACTGGGCATCAAAACAGACCGTGGGCTAATTCAGGTGGATGAGTTCTACCGTACTAACGTAGCAGGGATTTACGCGATCGGCGATGTGACGCCTGGTGCCGCGCTGGCGCACGTTGCAAGTGCGGAGGGCATCATTTGCGTGGAGAAAATCGCGGGCGAAAATCCGCAGCCTATGGACTACAACAACATCCCGGCCTGTACTTACTGTGTGCCTGAGGTCGCTTCAGTAGGCTACACCGAGCAGGCGGCTAAGGATGCCGGTTACGAAATAAAGGTGGGCAAATTTCCATTCTCCGCTTCCGGAAAAGCCAGTGCAGCTGGTGCGAAGGAGGGCTTCGTGAAGGTCATCTTCGACGCGAAATACGGTGAGTTCCTGGGAGCTCACATGGTTGGCATGAATGTAACAGAGATGATTGCAGAAGTAGTAGCCGCCCGCAAACTGGAAACCACTGGCCATGAGATCATCAAAACGGTGCACCCTCACCCCACGATGAGCGAAGCGGTGATGGAAGCAGCAGCAGCGGCTTACGACGAGGTCATCCACCTGTAGTAATTTACACTGCGGTGTGAACTGCTAACATCAGGGCTCATGCGGATACAGACTTAGTGCGCGTGAGCCCTTTTTTTAACTTCTGAAGTGCTCGAAAATCCGCTCAATAAAGCGCTTATCCTTAATGATAATGTTGGCGTTGCCCTTCATAGTCTGAGAAGCATCCAGCTCCCGCCCAAACTCAGTGACCAGGCCCTTTGGGAAATCAATGGTTAAGGCCACCTGACCGTTGATCGGCACCTGACTGATAGACTCGACCCGCCCTATCGTTGAGCCAAATTCCAGTACCGGGTAGACATCGAAACTAACGACTACTTTTTTACCCGGCTTCACCGGGCTGGCTTTCGCTACCGGCAACCAGATCGTCCCTTTCGCTTCCTGCTCCAGTTGCGGGACGACTACACCGATTTCAAACCCTTCTTCAATGAATTGTTGCTCCGTAATATCTTCCATGTACAGAGAAACGACACCGGTTACCGGAGCCGTGATGACATACTTGAACATCCATTCCTCCACGGCGCGCTGAAGGTCATTAAAACGCTCCCGAAGTTCAATTCCTGCTTGTTTTTTACTTTCTACGGAGCCTTCACGGACACCGGTTTTTTCAGCACGGATGCGCTCTTTTTCCAGTTCGCGGTTTTTTATGGAAGACTCCACACTCTCCCGCATGCGTTGCAAGCTAAGCAACGATTCCCTGGTTTTTTCAATACGCGACTCAGCCAGGAGATTATCCCGGACCAGCTTCTCCTCCCTTTCCAGCCGTTCCTGAACCAGCTTAATTTGGCTATCCAGGTTCTCAATTCTTCGAAGGTCAGAGCGGATAATGCTTTGTATCTTTTGCAGTTCCCGTTCCAGTTGATCAATGCTGTACTTATCGTAAGGGTTTTCCTCAAACTGCTGCCGGACTTTTTGCTGGCGATAAAAATCATAGAGCGGCTCTTTGATTGAGCCAAGAACAAAAGTGTCGGGCACCGAAAAGGCGAGCAGGGCAGAATCGGTAGGCGCCTCCATCATCATCATTTTGGACTCCAGCGTGAGCATATCCTCAAGGCGGGCGTTACTTTTGAAAACGACGATCACATCATTTTCCTTAACAGCGGCCTCATTTTCCACCAGGATGGACTGAACCCGGCCACTAATATTAGACACCAGCCGCTTAGGCGGCTCTTTGGAGGTTACCGTAATCCCTGCATCCACGACCACCGGATATTCAATAAAATAACTAATGTAACCGAGTACCACCACGACAAGTAATGCCAGCAGTGTGCCGAACCGGGCCATCCATGGTGGCGGAGTGCCCAGGATTTCCTGTACCTCCTCGCTCCGTATTTCTATATTTTCGTGCTCTTGCATAGGTGGTAGGATTTATGCGCCCAGCTCCAGCTGATTGCGGACCAATTGGTAATAGGCGCCCCGCAGATAGGTCAGTTCGTCGTGCGTGCCCTGTTCCACAATTTCTCCACCTTCCAGTACAATGATATTGTCCGCGTTCATCACTGTGCTCAGGCGGTGCGCTACGGTGACCACAGTACGGCCACGGAAGAAATCCTCCAGGTTTTCCATGATCAGCATTTCGTTGTAGGCATCCAGGGCGGTCGTTGCTTCATCGAAGAAGATATAATCCGGATTTTTGTAAACCGCACGGGCGATGAGCATTCGCTGCCGCTGCCCCTGACTGAGCCCAAGGCCATCCTGCCCGATTTTGGTATTATAGCCCAGTGGAAGAGATTCGATGAAGGACTGAATATTGGCCACCTTTACGGCATTCAGCAGTTTTCGTTTATCGATGATCTCATCTCCCAATGCAATATTGCGGGCGATAGAGTCAAAGAAAATGTATCCATCCTGCATGACCACCCCACATTTATTTCGCCACAGCCGGTTGTTGACATTAGACAGGTTGATATCGCCAAGGCGGATCGCGCCTTCTGTGGGCTGGTAAATATTAAGCAGCAGTTTGAGAATGGTGGTCTTGCCACTTCCACTTGTACCTACAATTGCGGTCGTTTGTCCTTTGGGGATGCGCAAGTTGACGTTCCGCAGGACAGTTGGTGAGTGTGGCCCGTTATATTGAAAGCTTACTTTCTCCAGAATCAGGTCTCCATACTCGGGTAAGATGGTAATTTTCTCTTCTAGGTTCTCCTCGTTATCACGGATGTGGATTTCGTTGAGGCGTTCAAGGCTTATCTTAGCTTCCTGCCGGGCCCGCAAAAACTCGAACAGCTGGTTCAGGGGCGAATTCATCTGCCCGATAATGTACTGAACCCCCAGGAGCATTCCCAGCGACATCTCATTATCCATAACCGCTTTAGCGACTATGAAAATGATTAGAAGGTTCTTAGTCTCATTGAAAAACCCGGAGCCGGCACGTTGTATCTGCCCGATACGCAAAGCGCTGACACTCGTTCGGAACAAACGGGCCTGAATACGCTCCCATGCCCATCGCTTCTGCTTTTCGGCATTGTGCAGCTTAATATCCTGCATACCATTGATGAGCTCCATCAGGTTGCTTTGGTTCTCTGCAGACTGGTCAAAATGCTTATAATCCAACTCCCGCCGCAGGTATTGGAAATAAAAAATCCAGCCTATCTGAGCCAGGGTAAAAATGACAAAAACAGCAAAAATCGTAACATTCCACGCTAACAGCACCCCTGCAAAAACCAGGATATTGGCAAATGTAAAAATAGAGACCAGTGAGGTGGAAGTCAAAAATCGCTGTACCCGCTCATGGTCCGCAATCCGCTGCATTAAATCACCAGTCACTTTTGAATCAAAGAAGCTGATGGGCAGCTTGGTGAGTTTGATCAGGAAGTCAGAAATCAGGCTGATGTTGACGCGTACCGTAACATGCAATAGTATCCAGCTTCGGAACTGCTCCACAGCCATCATAGTCGCGAACAGGAAGAACTGTGCCAGCAAAATAAGCTGTATAAAATTAAGGTCATCGTTTTCTATTCCTGTATCAATAATGGATTTGATCAGGAAAGGGAAAATAAGCTGCAACAAACTACCCAGTGCCAACCCTACGCCCAGCTGAATAAGCAAGGGGCGGTAGCGCTGAAAGTAGCTCCTTACGTAGCCAAAGCCTGATTTGTTGATCTTTTCTCCCTCCCGGGCATAAAATTCAGGTGTAGGTTCCAGAAGTAGCAGTACGCCAACGTCTTCCCCATCCTCCACATCGCTTGCCCAGTTTTCCAGGAATTCTTCCCGCGTCAGTTTAAATTTACCCGCTGCCGGGTCAGCGATCCAGACATACCTTGAATTGGCTTTATAGATCACCACGAAGTGCTCCTGTTTCCAGTGCGCCACAGCGGGTACCGGAATATCCCTTGCAAGACGGTCGAAGGTGGTCTTGACAGCCAGGCTTTGCAGGCCGATATGCTCAGCTGCATCACTGATGCCCAAAAGCGTAACACCCTGTTTGCCCATATAGGTCAGGTCACGGAGATACTCAAGCGAGTAGTACCGCCCAAAATGACGAGACACCATGCGCAGGCAGGTTGCCCCGCAGTCCATCGCGTCGAGTTGCTGGTAAAATGGAAATCTCCCTGACATTTTTTTAGCCTTAGTGGTCAAGTTAGGAGCAAAACAGGTGCTGTTTTACTTTAACTTTACTTCTGCGCCAGCTTGCTGTTAGCATGAATCACTGGTACAGAAACATCTCTGATTGAGCCCTCCAAACGAACACCATAGCAGTGTTGCCTATTCAGAGAACAAATTTAAATACGAAATATAAGGCGTTCAGGCATCTTTTAAAACAAAGTCACCGCAATTTCTTGAAAAACCAGGCAAAAAGCAACTTCTGTAAGTATAATAGTGATATTTTTGGGCAAATTTGGGCTGAATGTACAATAGTTTCATCACTGTGGTCTGTGTTTTGGAGCATACACATGAGCTCCGTTTGTTGCCGGAGTACCTGCAAAACACCTTTACCGTAGTTCGGCAGCACTTCACTGACTTCGAGTTCATCGTGGTCAACAACAATCCGGAGGCTTCTGCGGATGATGCTATTGATCAGCTGCCGGACGATCTGAAACACAACGTATATCTGCTCAATCTTTCCCGGTCCACCAACCACAACCATGCCGTTTTGGCCGGTTTGGACCGCAGCAACGGGGACTATACAGTAATTTTCGAGTTTGACTTCTATCAGCAGCCTGAATTGATCCTGCAGCTCTTTGAGCACAGCCGCAGCGAAGGGGCGGATATTGTATACATGAAGGCCAGGCAGCGGCAGGCAGGTGCCCACTTTCGACCGTTTTACCGGCTTTTTTATTTTATCCTGCGCCGCTACTCAGCGCTGGAGGTAGACGAGATGGCTCACAACACCCGGATTATTTCCCGCCGGGCGCTTAATTCACTGCTGCGCCTGCGTGAGAATTTGCGGTACATGAAGGCCATCTACTCCATAGTGGGCTACAAAACCCGCTGCCTTGAAACCGATGCCCCCCTGCATGGCAGAGGACAGGAATCTTTCTCAGAGCGTTTCCGGACTTCGCTCATCGCCATTACCTCCTTTACCACTTTTCTGCGTTCCCTGCTGCTCTGGATATTTCTGTTTTCCCTGGTCTTTCTCATCGGCGTTATTGCTAATGCCCTGAAAGTGAAATTTACGGGCGTGGATTTGTTCGGCAGTGCCGGAGAGCCTTATCCGGGATGGACTTTTCTGGTCATCCTCATTGCCATTTTCTTTGCTACCACCTGCCTGAACTTGTACATCATGTCGATCTATCTATCGAATATTTACAATGAAATCAAGCAGCGCCCGCTTTACATTCTGGAATCGATCAAACGATTCTAGCACTTAGCCACTGCTCCACATACTGAAAATGAGCCTCTTTCTCCGGTTCGTTATGAATTTCGTGGTATAGCCCGGCCCAGCCCTTAAAAGTTACATCCCCTTCCAGCTGTGCCGCGAAAGTTTCACTTGCTTCAGAGGAGGTGACGCCATCTGCCTCCCCGTGGGCAATCAACAGCGGTACGGGAAACCCACCTTTCTGCTGCATCAGCCAGTCGCCTTCCTGCATCATGTCGATGCCCACTGCTGCAGAAATACGATCGTGGACCAGTGGATCCGCTTCATATGCCTGCACTACTTTGTCATCTCTGGAGAGTAACCTGGTCTTTAGGTTATTGCCCTGCAGGAAGCCGGGGTATATTTTCCGCATCAACTTTCCTACTGCCACCAACGCAGCAGGTGGAGTAAAGGACAGTTGAATCCACGGGGCAGAGGCAATTACACCGCTGACCTTTGGATTGCGGTGCAAGGTATAGGAAAGGACCAGCCCTCCTCCCTGACTATGCCCGTACAGAAATACCGGCAAATCCTGATAAGCAGTGCGGGCTTCAACCAGCAGCTGTGCGATCTCGTCCAGCAGGGGACCGACCCCGGGGCTGTGCCCACGCTTGCCTCCCGATTGCCCGTGTCCCCGCCTGTCATACCCTATAACAGCGAAGCCTCGGGCGTTGAACCAGCGTGCCATATGATCGTACCGCTCAATGTGCTCGCCCAGGCCATGGGCAATCGCTACAACAGCTTTGGGGGTAGCCGCCGCCCATTCACAGGCGTGTATTTTAATGCCGTCTTCTGTTGTCCAGGAAAATGTGCGCTTGTGCATTACTCTTTTTTTGGTGCTGCCTTAAATTGCCGCTGACCTTCGATGTAGCCTACGACCTTCGAATCCGGATAACGCCCTTCCAGGAAGGAAGCCCGGAAGGTTTCTGCCTTTGCCTGTTCCTCAAAATGACCTATGAGATAGGAAAATTGACCTTCTCCTAGTTCCTCCAGCGTGATGTTCCCATGCTGGAAAAACAGGTCATGATCGGGAGGAAGCGGGATGGCCGTAGACATGATCTCAATTTTAAAGCCGTTGTAGCCTTCCGGAATTTCCTGCAGGCTGCGATAGGCAGTATCCGTTTCTATCGTCTCAATTGGAATGACCTTACGGTCGGTGGCTCGTTGCCGGAAAGTGGGGTTGGGGGCTTCATTTTGCCGTACAGCTCCACTCAGTGGTTCATCAAAACGCTCGGACAACGGAATGGTGTCCAGCTTAGGTGCCTGTACCCAAACTCCGGAGTAGCTGTTGCAGGCAAGCCCATGCCCCGGCAAAAAGAAAATGACAAATACGCTATAAAATAAGGCTGATTTCATCATATTGTGCGATACCTCTGTTGTAATTCTTAGAACTTTTCTGAAAATTAGATACAATAACGCAAAAATACCAACTTGTCTTCTATGAGTTTGAGAATAGTTTTTATGGGCACACCTGATTTCGCAGTCCCTTCCCTTCGCATATTGGTACAAAACGGGTACAAAGTCGCGGGCGTAGTGACAGCTACCGACAAGTACGGTGGGCGCGGGAAAAAACAACTCCTGGAATCCCCAGTAAAAAAATATGCCGTGGAGCAGGGCATCCCGGTCCTGCAGCCCAAAAACCTGAAATCGCCCGAATTCCAGGAAGATCTGCGGGCATTAAATGCCAATCTTCAGGTTGTCGTTGCTTTCCGTATGCTACCGGAAACGGTTTGGGATATGCCGGAATACGGCACCTTCAACCTGCATGGTTCTCTGCTGCCACGCTACCGGGGCGCAGCACCCATCAACTGGGCCGTCATCAACGGAGATACTGAAACGGGTGTTACAACCTTTTTTATCCGGCACGAAATTGACACCGGTGATGTCCTCTTGCAGGAAAAAATGCCCATTGGGCCCAATGAAACCGCCGGAGAGGTCCATGACCGGATGATGATGCTCGGTGCTGAAACAGTACTAAAAACAGTCCAAGCCATTGAGTCTGGTAATTACCATCTGCAAAAACAGGACGATGCCCAAGCGACCAAAGCACCAAAGCTGTTTCGGGAAACCTGTGAAATTGACTTTGATCAGCCAGTCGAAAAAGTGCACAACTTTGTCCGTGGGCTGAGCCCCTACCCCGCTGCCTGGACTACCCTTGAAGACAAACAGCTGAAAATTCTCCGTGCCCATTATAAGAAAGCGGATGTGGAGGCTACACCCGGTACTTTCCGTTCTGACAATAAAAGCTGGATTAAAATCGCAGCTCTGGATGGCTGGCTAGTCATAGAAGAACTTCAACTGCAAGGCCGTAAACGCATGAAAGCCATTGATTTCCTTAATGGTTTTTCTTTCTGACTTTCGAAACTACAAAAAAATAGCATCCAAGAAAATTCTAACTGAGTAAAAGCAAGAATAAAATGATTAAAGTTCTGGATCTTCATTTTCTGGACAAAAGCGACACAATTGCTGCATTTCTGGCCGAGACTTCGGCAGGGCCCATCCTGTTTGAAACCGGCCCCTACTCCACCTTTAGCCATCTGAAAGCCGGGCTTGCAGCACATGGCTATCGGCCTGAAGACATTGCCCATGTTTTCATCACACATATACACCTGGACCATGCCGGAGCAGCCTGGGCTATGGCAGAAGCAGGAGCCACCATCTATCTGCACCCCTTTGGTAAGGCGCACATGCATGACCCTTCCAAGCTCGTGGCCTCCGCTACCCGTATCTACGGTGATGATATGGAGCGGCTGTGGAGCACGATGAAGGGTATCCCGGCAGCACAACTAAAAACTGTAGAGCATGAAGACACCATCAAGATCGGGGATACAGAGATCACCGCATGGCATACGCCCGGGCATGCAGTGCACCATATTGCATGGCAGGTAGGCAGTGTATTGATTGCAGGCGATGTTGCAGGGGTTAAGATTGGTGCAGCTCCGGTCGTTCCGCCCTGCCCGCCACCGGATATCAACGTTGAAGACTGGCAGGCTTCTCTCAACCTCATCCGGCAGCTCCCCCTGCAAAACATTTATCTGACCCACTACGGGCGGATTGCAGGGGCCAATATTCCCGTCCACCTTGATGAGCTCGAACAGGAGCTTCTGGACTGGGCCGAATGGATGAAGCCACACTTTGAGGCTGGTAGTGACCCAAAATCAATCACGCCGGAATTTATGGCATGGGTACAAGGACGCCTCATCGAAAAAGGCGTCTCAGCATCTATGCTGGAAATCTACGAGAATGCTAATCCCTCATGGATGAGCGTAGCCGGGCTGCTGCGGTACTGGAAGAAGCGGACCGCCGGGTAAATAGCGGTTCATGAGGAAGAATACGCTGCCTGTGAGGACAAATTCATTACTGTTTTTTTATCCTCTATATTACCGACGTAACGCTCCGGGAGCCTCTGCCCTAACCCCAAACTAATGGAAAATCCCGGCAGGGGCTCCTTTTATCCCATCATGCCTGCTATTGCGTGCCCGGGGGCCACAAGTACGGCATCAAGATCCTCGCCAGGCTGAGCTATAATTTGTTCTGCCGTTCCATCCCATTCCACTCTGCGCCCAAGTTTCCAGGACAAGCCTGCCATGTGAGCGGACATCGCTTCCTCAAACCCTTCGTCTATACCGCAGCTCACTGGCGTTCCGTTGCGGATGGCGCCCAGCCACTCCCGGAGGTGCAGCATGGCAGAATCGACCCGCTTGCCGCCCCGGTAAGTCCAAAGCAGCCCTTTCTGGGCAAAGTATTTGGAGGTCGCTGATGTCACCCCATCCGCATTGCCGGAAGCCGGATCATAGGCATAAATCGGTACACTGGGGTCCATCACGCTGCTTTCAATCAGGTGCCGGTAGCGGGTAGAGTTAGGATCGGCATGCACCCGGAGTTGACTGCCCAGCTCGAGTGTGCCATCGTGTCCCATAAGCAGGGTTTCCCGCCAGTGCTGATTTCCAAGGGTAGCGCTGTAAACGAAGGTCATACCCTTTTCCAGCCCGGCTTCCCGGCTGGAGCCCGTGGTGAAGTCCGGGTATTCCATTACCGCCTGAAAAACATCTGGTACATCCCGCCCATCGCGGTGGGTATAAATGCCGCCGGAAGCCGTTACGAAGCGGGGCATCCCCATATCGAGAATACAATTGACCCGGTCGTAGTCGTGGGTCATCAGGTCGCCGGACAAGCCCGAGCCATAGGCCCACCATTTGCGCCAGCGGAAGAAATGCTCTTTATTGAAAGGAATCCGGGGCGCATTGCCCAGGAAGAGGTCCCAGTTGATGGTCTGCGGGCTGGCTTTTTCGTGGATATGGTACTGCCAGGCTCCATTATCGCTGTTACGGTTTGTATTGGCCTGTACCAATGAGACATGCCCAAGGACCCGTTTTCGTATGATATCCTGAGCGGTAATAAAACTCTGGGTCTGCCGGTGCTGATGCCCTACCTGAAAGATAGCTTTTGAGCTCCGGGCTGCTTCACGGAGGACGTAGGTTTCCGCGATTTTATGGGTCATGGGTTTTTCCACATACACATGCTTGCCAGCCTGCAAGGCAGCGATAGCTACCGGTGCGTGCCAGTGATCGGGGGTAGCAATGACCACCGCATCTATATCCGGGCTGTTGATCAGTTCTTCGTAATGCCGGTAGCGTTTGCAATCCGGAGAAGCAGATTGTGCCAGTTCAGCATTGATGTCGAATACATCACAGACCCCCGTGAGTTTTACATTAAGATTCTCCTGGCTGAAGTAAGCTTCCAGGGCACCAGTATTGCTTTGCTCCTGCATTGCCTGAAGCCAGGCTGATGTAGCGAACCCCAGCACGCGGACCAGGTGCTGCCCGCGGCCTCCGTTGCCAACAATACCTATCCGGATAGGTTCGCCAGACATATCGGAAGCGATCTCCGGGCGTTCTGCCTCAATATTCAGCTCCCGGAGTATTTGCTCTTTCTCCTGCTGCTTTTTGCGCACTTCTATGTAAGCCCCAGCGGCTATACCTCCGATAAATGGCAAACCGATTAATCCTTTCAAAGCCTTACGGCGACTGTGGGAAGCCCCTTTTTGTTCCTGTTGCTTATCCATGATGTACGGTGCTTTGTGCAGCGTTGTCTGCCTGCGGATTAAAAAATACGCTCAGGCCCCATAAATGGCCGGTGGGGAAATAAGCCAGCACGCCCAGGGCTGCCAGTTCCACCAGGTTCTTATTGACAATGAAGTAATTGCCTTCTGCCGGGCCAGCAGCAGGAATACCTGGCCATGAAGGGTGTGCCAGATAGAAAAAGGCGAGCATAGCCATACCGATGTAAGCGCCTGCTTTTTCCCAAATCCCAAGGATGAGGGCCAGCCCTGCCGCGGATAATGCCAGAGCCGTTAAGGTATCAGAAATGCCAATGAGGCTGTCATTGCCTAACCATTGAAAGAAAGGAGCAAACGGACCCTGGGCAGACATCAGATAGCCCTGTGCCGTCCAGCCCGGCGTCAAAAACTTTATAAAGCCTTCAAATAAAAAATGCCAGCCGGCAAACAAACGGAGCGCAATCAAAATGAAGAGCTGTGGTTTGGAATAGGTCATAGCAGTACCATTTTGGTGTACAGCTACTAAAGTCCACCATTACCTTCACTCCTAAAATGATAATTATCAGATAAAAAACTGATTATTGCCGGGCTGCTTCAATGGCCTTACGCACACTGCCGTGCTCCAGCAAGAGTGCTCTGGCTTCTTCATAAGTTCCGCCCACTGTATTCTTGATGATCTTGGTCCCCCGGTCCACCAGCTTTTGGTTGCTCAGCTGCATGTCCACCATTTTATTGTCAACCACCCGCCCCAGGCCAATCATTACCGTGGTGGAGATCATATTCAGGACAAGTTTTTGGGCGGTACCTGCCTTCATGCGCGTACTCCCCGTTACAAACTCAGGCCCCACGATAACTTCCAGCGGATAATCGGCGTAAGCGCTAACCGGTGCGTCCGGGTTGCAAGTGATACAGCCTGTCAGTATCCCATGTTTCTGGCACTCTTTAAGCCCATGTACTACATAGGGGGTGGTACCTGAGGCCGCAATTCCAATAACCGTATCCTGATCATTGACGAAGTATTCCTCCAAATCTTTCCAGGCCTGTGTTTCGCTGTCTTCGGCAAATTCGACAGCGTTGCGGATGGCGTGGTCTCCCCCGGCAATCAGCCCAATGACCCAATCGGGCGGCACCCCATAGGTGGGTGGGCATTCAGAGGCATCCAAAATCCCCAGCCGGCCGCTTGTGCCTGCGCCGATATAGAATAGACGACCGCCCTGTTTCATGCGCTCCAGGATGGCTTCGACCAGTTCGGTTAGCCTGGGTATTACACCTTGTACGGCGAGGTGAACTTTGGCGTCTTCTTCATTGATGTGCGTAAGGATTTCCTTTACCGGCATCTTTTCAAGGTGCCGGTAAAGGGAAGGTTCTTCGGTTACTTTTTGCATGCGCGTGTTTGATGATTTGCGCTAAAGTTAGAAAAACCTCTGCATTCTCCGCGGATTAATCTTCCTCTACTACTACGTCAACCGACCGATAAGCATCGATGACCGCCTGCTCGCCCTCTTTACCAGGCCTGGAGTTGCCATGCTCCATGCCGAGAATGCCGTTAAAGCCGCGTCCATGGATGTACTTAAAAATATTGGTATAGTTAATTTCACCGGTAGTCGGCTCGTTGCGCCCGGGGTTATCGCCAATCTGGAAGTAAGCGATCTCCTCCCAGCACTTTTCGATATTAGGCAACAGGTTGCCCTCCTGAATCTGCTGATGGTAAATGTCAAACAGAATTTTGCAGGCCGGGCTGTCCACCGCTTTGCAGATTTGGTAGGCTTGGGCCGCTTTGCTGAGGAATAGCCCCGGATGGTTGTAAAAGTTGAGGGGCTCCAGCACCATCACCAGGCCATGTGGCTCTAAAATCGCAGAGGCTTGCTTCAGGCTTTCAATCACATTGGCTGTTTGGTAGCCCATATCCTGCCGCATATCGACCAAGCCAGGCACGACGGTCATCCAGGTCGCGTTGACCCGTTTGGCTACTTCCACACTTTCTTCGACCTCTTTGAGAAAAACCTGCCGCTTCTCTTCATCGCCGCTGGCCAGGTTGGCATCATTCCAGGCTATATTATGGGCAACGAATACCCCCATTTGCATGCCCCGGCTTTCCATCGCCTTCGCCATCGCCTTTTGGAGTTCAACCGGCTTCTTCTTCATGCCGTTGTCTTCAAAAGCCGTGAAACCCTGATCTGCCATAAAGTGTAGCTGCGCTACCGGGTCTTTCCCTGCGGTCTCGGCAAACATGCCCAGGTGGGGAGCATATTTCAAGTTGAACGGTTGATTATCACGCCGGTCCGTACCAGCAAAACTATGAGTGCCTGCAGCCATAGCTCCGGCTGCAAGCCCGGCCTTCTGAATAAATCCTCTTCTGTCCATCATGTTCTCGTCTTCCGTTTTGATAATGATTGACGAAAATTAAGCAACTTGGCTTAATTCTACCCTATTGAGGAGGATTTATAAGAGGGGTTCGTAATCCTTCACCTGGCTATTTATTGCACCACAAACTGCTGCCGCACCGGCTCTGACCAGGCGCCATCATTGTCTTTCACTCTAACCTGTACAGCGTAAGTGCCCGGACCGGGGTAGATGTAGTCCAGCTCAGACCGTTCGGTTTCAACGGTATAGATGCCTTCCAGGGTAAACTCGTATGCCATGACCTCACCGCCCCAGTTACCATCCTGGTCAAAGCTTTGCCTGGCGTCAAAACGCATGTGGTAAGGTGCTACTTCGTCTACCTGTTCTGCAACCAGGACAGCTACCGGCTTGTAATTGCCGATGGCGAGAATTTCCACCAGGGCTGTTCCGGAGGCCCCAAACGGATCTTCTGCCGACAAAACGAAAGAATGAGTACCCTCCTCCAGGGCTTGCAAAGTTAAAGTACCGGCCTTTGGGGCATCTTCAATACGGGCATTATTGAGTATAAAGTCTGCGGACCTGACCACTGCGCCATTGAGCTTGGACATACTGAGCGTATGGCTGTTCTGGTCATCCTCAATGCTGTAGGACAATTCCATCAACTGCCCGGCGCTGGCCTTAAGGGTATCCTCATACACGTCAGTGCCGTTCACCAGCAGGATGGGCGGCTGTCCGTCGCCATTACCGTTGTCTTCTTTTTTACAGCCAGCCAAGATTAGGCCTGCCAGGCAGCAGGTCATGATCGCAAAATTTTTGAAGTTTCTGGGCATGATTTATTGCTTTACGATTTTAGTAATGGTTTGCTGGCCGTGCCCCTGTATACGCAGGTAGTACATACCTGAGGGCAGGGCATCAAGGTTATTAAGCTGCCAGCTCCGGGGCTCGGGCCCGATTTCCAGCTGCTCAGTTGTTAACGTCCGGCCGAGGGCATCTGCGAGGCTTATGGCATACTGCCCTTTATGCTGCGCCGTCAGCACGGCAGTGAGGGTGGAACGGAACGGGACCGGGAATACGGTGCCCCGCACTTCGCTGCTCCCCTGCATTTGGCTGGAGCGTTCGTCCAGGCCCGGGCCAAAGCCCTGATAGGGCAATACTTCCACTAAATCCGGCATCATTTCGTTATTGGTACATCCATCCGGGTCTGTGACTTCCAGGGACACATCAAACATGCCCGGCAGATTGTAAAAATAGAAAGGCTCCATAGCGGTGCTCCATCCGCCGTCTCCAAACTGCCAGTAATAAGCGTGCCCGTTGGCAGGAGCCGCAGGCAGGAATTGCACCAGGCCTCCTTCTTCAAGGGTGCCCTCAGGCGTAACCGTGAATGCAGCTTGTGGGGCCTGTACCTCTACCGCATACTGTAGCATGTCAGAGAGGCAGCCTTCCACGACTGCTTCCGTATACAACACTGCATTCGTAGCGTAGCCCGGGCTTACAAATACGCCGCCCTGAGCAACGGGGACGGGCTGAGACAGACTTTCGTACCAGCTGATGGTGGCATCCGGGTAGCCAGGGACGGTGGCGGCGAAAAAGGCAGGCTCATTTTTACAAACGGCTGCCCCGCCATTAGCGGTGATCACAGGCTGCGGGATATCGGCTTCCAGGTTATCCACCTCGATAGTGCCTTCAGTAGCAAGCCCCATAGCGTCGGTGACGGTTACGGTGTACATACCTGCTTCCAGGCCCGTAAGTGTTGCGCCATCCTGCCCGTTGCCCCACGTGAAGTTGTACGGGGGCATACCGCCCTGTACCGTCACAGTTGCTGAACCGGCAGTGCTGCCTGCGCAAAGCACGTCTTTCGTATTAAAGAGCAACAATAGCTGTTCTTCTGCTTCTACGTCCAGGCTCTGAGCCGTTACCGAACTACAGCCCGACTGGCTCACCACTTCCAGGGAAGCTTCGAAGGCCCCGGGGATAGAATAGGTATGCTGAACACTCTGGCCCACAGCCGTATTCCCATCACCAAAGTCCCAGTTATAATTGGCATAACCGGCGTTATTGGCCTGGAAGGATAAGCTCTCGCCAACCTGAGCATTCCCTGCCACTTCAAAGGAAGCGTCTATTGTTTCCACCTCGAAGGCAGCGGATGCCAGGGCTGAGAAGCAGCTTCCACGCTGAGCCTGCACCTGTAGTTTTAGGGAGTCGCCTTCTGCCACAGCCAGATAACTGTTGCCCGCCCCCAGCAGGGCACCGGACTCATTGTACCAGAAATACTGGTCCACCACCTGTCCGGAAAAGGCCGTTGCCAATACATTTGAACCGGCACAAAGGGGCAGGCTCGCAGACAGGTTGATAGCAGGAATATTGGGTGTCGGGAAAAGTGCATTGAGGCTAAAGGATTTCTGAGCGCTATTGCCTTCGCTATCCGTGATGGTCACGGCATATTGGCCCGCCGGCACTTGTTCAAGAACCTCGGCATTACTGCCCGTACTCCAGGCATAGGTAAACGGTGGTGTGCCATTCAGTAGCGTGGCTTCCACTACGCCGGTGGCTTCACCCGCACAAGCAGGCTGTCCCATTTCCAGGCTTACAGACAAAGCACCCTGAGCAATGACTTCTATAAAAGCAGGCTCTTGCACGGTCTGGCTACAGCCCGATGGGCTTTCTGCCTGAAGGCTCACCGTGTATTGACCGGGAGCATTATAGGTATGCACCGGGCTCATTTGAGTAGAAACCGCCCCATCGCCAAAGGACCATAAGTAATCGTATGCTGCATCTCCATTGATAGGAGAAAAGCTGACGGTATTGCCGGCGGTGACAGTATTTGCAGAAGCCATGAAGCCTTCATTGGGAGATTCGGATGCTATGGTGATCGGTGTGCGCGTACCGCTGCGGCAGGTGCCGGCCGCGGCTTCCACAAAGAAAGTCTGTGCAGCGCCTGCCAGCCCCTGTTGGCTGTAGGTCGGGCCACTGCCCAACAAATCGTTTCCGGAAGCGCTGTTGTACCAGAAGAAAGTGTTCGCAGCACCTGTATTGTCGTAAGCATAGAGCAACAGGAAGCCATCGCCACAAATAACATCATTGTTTGAGGCCGCCTGTGGTGCAGGGAGTGGAGGCACATTGCTTCCTACTGTTGCCTGTGCTACCGCTGTAATGCCTTCCACATCGGTAACTGTTACGCTGTAAGTGCCCTCGCTCACGCCCTGCAGGGCTGGGCCAGTGGTGCCATTGCTCCACTCAAAAGTATAAGGGCCGGAGCCGTTGAAGACCTGGGCCGCTACCGCACCATCTGTCCCACCGCTGCATTGCGTATTTACCGCTTCCAAAAGCAGTCCAAGCGCCTGGCCAAAGCCAACGGGGACAGCCTGTGTATTGGATACGGCACAACCGGATCCGTCAGTTACCGTCAAAGTTGCGAGGAAAGTATTTTCTGTGGTGTAGGTGTGAGCAGGAGTTTGGCCACCGGAAGTGGAACCATCCCCAAAGGCCCACTCATAGATATAATCCGGGTTGGTTTCATCTGGTGTGAAAGCCACCTCGTCACCGGTTAGGATATCAGCCGGGCTAAAGGTAAAGCCAGCATCAGGGCCACTGGCAGGGACTTCCACCATCACCCGGCTGCTGTTGCAGTTGCCCAACTTTGCTGCTACGTATACGGTATCTGTATCAGTGATAGGGCCAAATGGGAAAGTAGCGCCTGCGTAGAGGAGGTTGCCACCAGTTGGGGCATCGTACCAAAGGTAATCAGCCTGTGAAGGGTTATTGCCTGCGATCAGGTTAATTACAGTGCCAGGGCATGCCCCTCCGGCAATGGTCACTTCAGGGGTAACCAAAGCCCCGGCAGGGCTATTCAATTCAACTTCGGCAGAGGCTGTATTGCCTAATCCGTCCGTAACGGTCACTTCATAGGTGCCCATAGACAGCCCATCCCGGTCTTCCGTAATAGGGCCATCTGCCCATTCTACGCTGTATGGCCATGCACCGCCTTCTACCGACAAGGCTAAAGTGCCATCGGTTGCATCCGGGCAAGTAGGCCCCTCTGCTTCTATGGCAAGCTGCAGCCCGCCACCAGGCAGCACCTGCACGGTTTGCGCCTCCGTTGCCTGACAGCCGTTCTCTGTAGTGGCTTCCAGCATTACGGTGAAGAATCCGGGACCGTTGTAGGCATGCATGGCGCTAAATCCGGTAGCTCCATTGCCGTCACCAAAGGACCAGGCGTAGGTTTGATCGCCCGGGCCGCTCTGAGCAACGAAAGTTATGGGTTCGCCGGCCGCCGTTACCACTGGTGAGGTGGAAAATGCCGCGTCTGCTGCTTCCACTTCCACAAAAACAGGCGTACGGGTAGCGGAAGTACAGCCCTGGTATCGAGTTTCCACAAAATAGGCCTGTGCTTCAGTAAGTGCATTGAGTTCCAGATAACTGCCGGTAAAGACCATTGTGCCGCCAACCGGCGCATCGTACCAATGGTAGGCCGCACCAGGCACCTCTGCGGTAGCTGCAAGCCAGGCAGTACCCTCAGCGCATACCGGGCCTGCCTGTGCCTGCCCAACCTCGGGTGCCGGTAGTTCATCAATTAATGCAGGGAGTGTGGTTGTGGCAACAGCTGTGGCCCCATTTACATCCGTCACGGTAACTTCGTAGGTGCCGGTGGGCAATCCAGTACGGACGTTGCCGTTCGCACCATCTTGCCAGTCAAAAGTGTAAGGAGGCTGACCGCCAAAGACCAGGGTGTTGATCGCCCCGGTTTCATCTTCGGGGCAAAACGGGTATTCTAAAGCAAACGCAGCAGACAGCTGTCCGTTTGGCGCTTCATAAACATTGACAAAACGGCGCTCAGCAGCGGTGCAACCGGACTCGGACTGTACTTCCAGGTTTACTTCATACAATCCTTCCTGTGGATAGCTGTGGGTGGCCAAGGCACCTTCAGCATTCGTGCCATCCCCAAAAGTCCAGGTGTAAGAAGCGCCCGGCACAGTGGTCTGAGCAGCGAAGGTGATTTCCTGGTCAACTGATGCAGTGGGTGCACTAACACTAAAGTTTGCGGCTACTGATTCGTACTGAATAGTCACTGGAGTCAGGTCAGAAATACACCCCTCATCCCGTGCCTGAAGGTAGAGGGTATCCAACAGGTCACTGCCCTGCGCCTGAATAGAGGCACCCGCATATAGTACTTCCTGGCCCAGGGAATCTGCATACCAAAAATAGGACAGCCCTTCGCTTTGATTGGCGGCAGCGGCCCATATTGGGGTGCCCGGGCAAGCTGGTTGCCCACCATTCACCACAGCCAGAGGCGGGCCTAACTCATCCAATGCACCCACTGTGGCACTGCCTACGGTGCTGTTGCCTTCACTATCGGTAACGGTCAGGAAGTAGGCCCCGCTACCCACACCGTTTTGATAAGCTTCTGTACTGCCATTGCTCCACTCGTAGCTATACGGAGGCGTGCCGCCTATAGCATGGGCGGAAAGGGTTCCTGATGGGCTGCCCTGGCAACGGGCGGGCTCGGATAATGGCAGGGCTAAAAGGGTGGCTTCTCCACCACCGCCGCCTGAGCCGCCATCTGGTGCCTGTACGATTTGGATCCTGAGGGTTTCTTTGGCAGCACAGCCTGATTGTACCGCAACTGCGGTAAGCATTACTTCGTAAATACCTGGTTCTGAGTAAGTATGCTGCATATCCGGGAACTGCCCGTTGGGCGTGTTATCGCCCCAATCCCAGGATAATATGGTGCCCAGGTTCGTATTCAATGCAGAAAACTGAATTGGTGTCCCTGGGTAAGCGACCTCCAGGGTTGAAGTAAAGCGTGCATCCGGATTATTCACTTGAACATTTACCGGAGTGCGGTCTGATATACAGCCGCCTCTGCGGGCTTCCACGTAGTAGGTATCGCTTTCCTCTATGCCGAAGAGCAGGAAGGTGTTGCCTACAAAAACCGGGTTATTGCCTAAAAAAGTGGGATACCAGTAATAGGTCACCCCTTCATCTCCTGAATAAGCCGTTGCCCAGGCATCGCCACCGGCACAAATGGCATTGCCGCCATTCACGATTACGGATGGTGGTGCAGGGCCATCGATTTCTGCTCCAACTATGACTTGTATGCTGGCTCCCAGCCCGTTGGCATCCGTGACGGTAGCGCTATAGATGCCGGGGGACAGCCCGTTGAGGGCTGGCTGTGCGCTGCCGTTGCTCCAGGCATACGTATAGGGGCTTTGCCCGCCCTGTATCTGTAATTGGATAGACCCGCTATCGTCACCGGCACAAGTGGCGTTAGTGACAACAGGCAGTAGCTGCATCGCTCCGCCCCAGACATTGACAAATTGAGAAGTGTTTGCCACGCAGCCTTCCGGGCTTTCTACCTGAAGGGTTGCTTCAAAAGTGCCCGACAGCAGGTAGGTATGATCATGCGGGCCGGGCCCGGAAGCACTGCCCCCATCGCCAAAAGAC
>ENA-UENT01000173-UENT01000173.1-marine-metagenome-genome-assembly--contig:-NODE-173-length-48030-cov-4.878430_pt1 | contig 48030 bp, 47 predicted proteins | sample MGYA00237879_ERZ529330 | MGnify/ENA primary metagenome ERZ529330 (study PRJEB26372, sample SAMN05368345) | marine metagenome | biome: cultured habitat; feature: ocean water; material: water; isolation... | reverse complement strand
GAAGGATGTGGTCAAGCCCCAAGTCGGCTTCCAGGGCGCACTGCAAGGTGCAGGAACTCCGAATCAGGCAGGTATCGGTGGGTTCTTGCCCCTGAGTGTTGGCGAGAACAACGTGTTCTTTGCTGATGTGCAAGCCAACATCAACTTCGCTGATCGTGAGGGTTACAGCAGCATCATCAACACCGATGTTGCTGGCACCACCATCTCCACGTCATCAAGGCTTGGTTACCGCTGGCTCAATGGCGACCGCAGTTGGATGTTTGGAGTCAATGGGGGATATGACAGCCGCCCTCTCACACCAGGTCCAACAGATACTGGAGTCAGTGTGGTAGACGAAAAGACAGTCCTTTTTCAGCAGCTTGCGTTGAATGTTGAAGCTGTGTCTGATAAATGGAGCTTCAATGGTTATAGACTTCTTCCGGTTGTGGACGTAGAACAACAGATCAACAGCGCCTATCAGGCAGGTGCATTGGCTACCTTTGGATTTGATCTCAGCCGATCTATCACGCCAACTTTGCTGCATCAGTGGGAAGCTATTACCAACATCGCAATGAGGAGAACGTTGATGGGATTGGTGCTCTAGCTCAGCTTTCATATGCGATCAACAATGATCTTTCAATCAGCGCAAAGCTCTCCTATGATGATGCATTCGAAACGCGATTCTCTGCCGATATCAAATGGCGATTCAATGCTGTTGGCGGATTAGGCAAAGCAAATCCGTCAATGCCCAGTACAATTAAAGCCGTGACGGAATCACCAGATCATCGCGAGATACGAGTTCACGATCAAAGTGGAAAACCAAGAGTCGACCCGTATCGTGATGAAAATGGCAATCCAATAATCGGTCCGGATTTTGATGAAGACTTTGCTGATGAGCAAATTGACTTAATAAATACATACAGAGTAGGGTAATGTCTGCAAATCTTGTTGGCTCTATTGCCAATTAGATCTGGATAGAACATATTAACAATCAGCATCTGCATTGTCTGGTCGTCTGTTCTTTTCTCTGCTTCTCCGCTGTTAGTAACAAGCATTGACTAGCGCTCGGTATTGATGAGCTAGAGAGAGACACGCTGGAGGGTTGGCAGCTGAGAGTAAATCTTTAACCCGTTTGTAAGTGCTGAACAACAAAGCTGAAACTGCCCACTGCAGCTTTCATCACCGTTAGCAGTAAGTCAACATCAGGCTCTCGCCAAGCTTTCAGCAATGATCCGCCAGTTCACTGCAGGGCTTCTGGCTGCTACCGCATTCATTGCTCCAGTGCCTGCCATTGCGCAAGAGGACGGTAGTGCTGATGACCTGGGCGTGATGAGCATCAGCTTGAAGGATGTGGTCAAGCCCCAAGTCGGCTTCCAAAGTCAAACCCAAGCTGCCGGAACGCAAGCCGGTCAACCATGACGCTCTGGAGGAGTCACCAAGGCGTTTTGATTACAATCAAAAAAGCCCACGCAGAAACAATTGACAAACTTCATTGGTTTAAATATTCCTACCAGCATAAACTTGAATCTGCCATATCCATAAGTGGAGGAGTGACATTAAATTCTTGGCGAAGCTGACTTAGAGGCATTGCTGCCAACTCAAGGTGATCTTGTGTACTGAAATCTTTGCTGCAGCTTGAGCCACGGTCGAGAGCATTGGCGAGCATTTCTGGAGCACCCTTCAGGGTCATGACACCGCGTTTTCCTTCTAGACCATCAAACGGATCACCATCGACCCCTAGAGGTTCATACTGAGCATGATGCCCAGGCTTAAAAATACCAGCTTCATGAATGAGGAAATTTGTCAATGACGCCATCCAGTTGGCATCAGAGTCATCCATGCCCAACTTAAAGGCGCCCAAGCAGATTTCTCCAATCCCGGTCGGCTCGTAACCTGCAATGACATGATTCATGTCATGACAAACATAATAACCTGGATTAATCGATGATCTTGAGGGCAGATGCATACCATTACGCTCATAAAATTTCACAAATTCTTTCCCCAAGGTCCCCTCATCCATCGAGGACAAAGAATCAAGTAATTTAAAAAAATCTTCGTTATACCGACGACCACCTTCATGATCAAAACTTTCCGGACCATGTTTCTCTTGCAAAGCCAAGAAGTAAGTTTGATAGCGTCTAATATAGTCACTTGTAATTTCTAATGCCGAATGATCAATCATGTTTCTGCAAATAGTCAAGACATCGCCTTTCAGCCTTAATTGTTGCGCAGATTGCTCTAACTTTTTTAACTGTTGAGATGATCTTGGGTGTCTGCACAATTCAAGCATGACGCCCAACTGGATGTACCTTCTACGCGACGAATAACTGGTATTTATTTTAGCTAATTCAGATTGATCGATAGGTTTTAAAATTTGAAACCTATCAATGGGAATATTTAATAAACCTAACGCTATCGCTTGAAGGACGCTTCTTTGCTCAGGGGTTCCATTGTCGCCACAATCAATCAGATCTTTAAGGCCAGCTGCAAAAGCAATATCAGCGTGACTGTTTAGCATTTGGCGTTGGATGCTTTTTAAATATATTAACCAACACTGATTTCCTTGCAATTATGTTTTGAGTAGCACGACTAGGGAATCATTTCATTTCGGCTTGCTGCACCCGAGGCGCCCTGGAGGAGCGACTGGCCGCCTGACCGGTTTGTGGGTCTAGTCCAACAAGCCGCTGGATTCAGGAGTCACCCCCAGGGGGTTGAAAGTTCAATCCGTCTTTTCAAACCCGCCCTGGCGTGACGCGCTCGGGCTGGTCGATTTATTTAGTCCCGTCACACTGAAGGCTTGCGACCGAGCGCCGATGCCCGAAGCCACCACGTCCCGCGTCGAGATGACGTGACTGCAGTGATTGGCAGACCTGGAATGGCTGGAGGGACCCTGGCTGGAGGAGCTGCGCAACGGCGACCCCGAAAGCGTGGCGATCACCCTGCGCCTGCTTATGGCCACCCGGTCTGGAAAAGCAAGCGTCTGCTGGGAGCGATGGTGCTGGATCGCATGGACGCTGAATCGTTGTCAACGTGGGCTGGATTCCCAGATCGTTGTCAACGTCTTGTCAACGGGTTGGATTCTGTCAACGGACTGGATCTCTGAAATACGTTGGCCTGGGATGTTTGAGGGGGCCTTCCAGCCCCCGCGAGTCATTTGGGTGATAAGGCTGACCTCACCCCATCTCCCTTAATGGGTCAGGCAGCAACAGGGGCTGCTTGACGGGAGAAACGAACGATGTTGTTCGCAGTTACGGGTTTGCTCTCACCGAGCAGGCTTCAGTCACCCTCCTCATGCCCCATCGAAACCATTGCAGCCCCGTGAGGGGGAATGGAGCTGAGCGGAATCGAACCGCTGTCCGAAACACTGGTGTGGATCACCTAGTCCGGAAAGTCCGAACCCTGTCATTCTGACAGGAGTGGTGACCTGGAGCACAACGCCCTTGGGTCGAACAAACCGGCTATCCGCCGTGGCCGTTGTGCCACAAGGCCTGGAAGCAGCCGCTGGCGAAGAACTCAGCGCCCTTGGAGCCCATGCCGTAAGGCCCAGCAGGCGTGCCGTGGGCTTCCAGGCAGACATGGCCTGCCTCTACCGGCTGCACCTGCAGGCTCGACTGCCCTTCCGGCTGTTGCGCCAGGTGGCGCGCTTCCCCTGCCAAGGCCGGGACGACCTCTATGACGGCATCCGCGAAGCGCTCGACTGGGAGCACTGGCTGCATCCCTCCATGACCTTTCGGGTGGATGTAACCGGAACGGCACCAGGTCTGAACCACAGTCATTTCACGGCACTGCAAGTCAAAAATGCCCTTGTAGACGCCCAACGGGATCTATGGGGGCAGCGCTCCTCCATCGATCTCGAGGACCCCGATCTCTCCCTACACCTGCACCTCGGCCGCGGGGAAGCCCAGCTGAGCCTCGATGGCAGTGGCGGCAGCCTGCACCGTCGTGGCTACAGGGCCGCCATGGGAGCTGCACCGTTGAAGGAAAATCTGGCCGCTGGACTGATCCGCCTCACGGGCTGGGATGGAAGCCAACCCCTCGTGGACCCGTGCTGCGGGTCTGGAGTGCTCCTGATCGAAGCGGCCCTGGCCGCCTTGCAGCAGGCCCCTGGATTGGAGCGTCACTTTGCTCTCGAGGGTTGGGCCGATTTCCAGCCGGAACTCTGGGGCAAGGAAATTGATCGCGCGCGGCAAAGGCGCAGGGGAGACCTCACCCTTCCACCGATCCTTGGAATTGAAGCGGATCCCACCATTACCGATCAGGCACGCGCCAATGTGGAAGCCGCCGGCTTGAGTGACTGCATCACGATTCGCTGCAGGGATTTCCGAGAGCTCACCTTTCCCCAGGGAAGGGGGGTAGTGGTGTGCAATCCCCCCTATGGCGTTCGCATCGGCGACCAGGCGCAGCTGGACTCTCTCTATGGTGACTTAGGCAGAACCCTGAAAGCCCAGGCATCGGGATGGGATGCCTGGGTGTTGAGCGGCAATGCTGCGGTGACGGGTGCGCTGCGGATGAAAGCCTCGCGCAGAATCCCAGTGAGCAACGGCGGAATCGACTGCCGCTGGCTCCACTACCAGGTGCGCTGACCAGCACGAGCAGAAAAATCCTGATCACTATGAACGCCTGATCCCGCTGTCGCATGACTTCCCTGCCACTGACGTTTGGAACAGCTGCGTATGCCGGCGAGTCGTCCCTACAGAGCGTCCCGATAGAAGCGCAGTTGCTGTTTATCGGTGTCATCTTTCTCGGCACACTGATCATCAATCGATTTTCAATCCGCATTGGCATCCCAGCAATCCTGGGGGTGCTTGCCCTTGGCTTGATGATCAATATTCATGTTCTGGATGTCAGTCATGGCGAAGTTGACAACCTTCACACCTTCGCCCTGGCACTTCTTCTGTTCTACGCAGGACTCAAAACAGACCTGAAATCGATCCGGGGATTTCTGGAATACGGATTGTTGCTTGCCGTCGGAGGAGTGGCGATCTGCACGATCATTCTCGGCATCGCAATTTTTTGGCTGAGCTCATCAACAGGTACGGGAATAGTGCCCGGAATAACAGAAACAATGCCGCTGGGAGCTGCCTTCCTGATCGCAGCCTGCCTTGGATCCACAGATGCCGGTGCCACCCTGAGCGTGCTGCGCAAGGTTCGAAACATTGTTCCATGCAAGGTGCTGCAACTTCTGGAGTTTGAATCAGCTCTGAATGACCCCTCAGCGCTGATCATTTTCAGCATTTGTCTGAGCCTGTTCGTCGCGTCCAACAACACCCATGAATCATTCCCATCTCTCGCCCTGGCGGCATCAAGCGAACTGCTGCAGAAGCTGGGGTCTGGACTTCTGGTGGGTATTGCCTTCGGCTACCTCTCCAAACTGACAATCGATCATTTTGTCACCGACAAAGAACAGCTCTTGATCGTGGCGATGTCGATCGCCTTAATCGATTATGGAAGTTCTTTTTTTCTTGGAGGCTCAGGCTTTGTTTCTGTATACGTGACTGGTGCTTTCATGGCAAACCTGCACTATCACGATGCAAATGTGAATCACGAGAGCATTCAGGATGTGCTGCTGCCCTTTAACACGATGACAGAAATAAGCATCTTCCTTTTATTCGGCCTGCTGATTCACCCCTCAGATCTTGCACCGTGCGTTCCTGCAGGCCTGGCCGCCGCCGCGGCGTTGATGCTGATTGCCAGACCGATCAGTGTTGCCTGCTTCCAGCACGTGTCCCCCTTCAACCGCAAGGAATCGACACTGATCGCCTGGTGCGGGTTGCGAGGAGCAGTCCCCCTTGCGCTGTCATTCAGCGTGCAGGAAGCCATCGCCAACTACCCAGGCCTTGAGCCACAGGCATCAGCTCAGCTCGCACAGAACTCCCAGGGAATCATCTTCATTGTGGTGATTCTCAATCTTTTGATCCAGGGCATTTCCATCGCCCCGCTCTGCAGAGGCCTCAGCGCCCCTGGACGGACAACATCGACGTGACAGCCACCTGAGCGGATGTTTTGACTTGAAACCCGCAGTACTTCCAGCACATCGATTACGAATAGAAGTTCAATGTAAGTCACAGCGGCCTGAGGTAATGCGTGCTTCAAGAAGCATTCAATTGAAGCAATGTGGCTGCTGAGCGAAAAATGCTCATCACACTCAGCCACAAGCAATGAACCGTTTAGAAAAAGATCCTCCAATACAAACGCCTGCGCAATGAAATGGCAGCCCATTTGCACTTGCATTTACCTTCCATCCTGACAACCAGCACGGTCCACGGAAGGCCTGGGAAACCATGCTTTAACGCATTGCCAACCAATACCCTTTTCTTCCGGAACCTCCTTCAGAGCTCACACCTTCTAAAAAAAGAAAGAAGAAGGATTTAATTCCACGCCATCCTTGACAAAGACCAACAAAATCCGAACAAATTGCAGTAACAGCAATTTGCGAGCAGGCATTTTAACAGGACTGGATTAAAAAATAACTTCCTCCACAAATCCACTCCGCATCTGCCACAGCCCACCAAAAGGATTACCGAACAATTCGACTGAAATAAAGTGGATTCATCGACCCACTAGGAGCAGGGAATCCCTCAACCTATAGGCATCAGAAACTTCTTGTTTCGACAAATCTTCAGGGGAAGGAACAAATCGAGACCAAAAAATTCTGGCATCAAGCCAACACATTCTTCCTGATGATTGCTCCTATCTCAACCTGGCTTCCGCCCCTCATCAGCCGTTCAGACCCGCCCCATGACGGCACGCACTGTTTTCATCAGGCCCTCCAACGTCTGAGGCAGGAACGGGCCCTTCAGCACCTGGCCGCCAATGCGCAAGCTGATCCCCGCCAGCACCAGGTTGGCCACCGTAAGGCTCAACAGTGCGCGCATCCAATCCAGATCCCACTGGGCCTGAATCCAAAGCAGCAACGACGCTTCGCCCGCAAGCAAGGCCAGGAACATGGCCGTGCCTCCGATAGCGAGGAACAGGCCACCGCTGATCAGTCGGCGTTTTTCCCGATCCACTTCCTGCAGAGCAATCCGCACGTGCAGATCCATCACTGACGCCGCCAGTGCGGTCACTCGAGCTGCCGCTCCAAATCCGCGGGGAGAGTTCTGATCGGCCATCAGGAACGCCGCCCCCCGCGAAGCATGCTGCCCAGCAGCAACCCAACACCAAGGGCAACACCCACAGCCAGCAGCGGTCGCTGGCGCACAGGCGCCTCGATCTTCGGCCGCAGGGTGCTGTTCAACTCATCCAGCAACTGTTCCAGTTGCTCTTCAAGGGGATCCAGGCTGTCGGCCCAGTCGCGGCTGCGATCACCGGCGCTGTGGAGAAGCTCCTCCAGTTGCTCCCGAACCCCTTGGGGCGTCAGGCCTGTGTTCTGTTCAATCAAACGAACCAACTCATCCACACTCCCCCGTGTGGCTTCAAGGGTGTGCTCAGCCAGATCCGGCCAGCGCTCCTGGATCGTGGGCAGCAGGCTTTCAAAGCGCTCGCGGAAGTGGTGCTCGAATCTGCCGTTGGAGTGCGGCGATGGCGAGGCCATGAAGACCGTTGGCAGGACGCTTTAGAACGGTAGGGAGACTGAAGGCTGAGGGAAAGTCTTTGCCGCGATACGCCCTCCTGCGTCACACCGGAGCACCGGACGACCCCAGCGGATGCCACATCGATCTGCTGCTGGAGGACGGGGACAGCTGCCGAACTTGGCGGCTTTCCAACGTGCCGCAGCTCAACGCAAAGGCCCAACCAGCGGTTCCCCTGCCTGCCCATCGAAAGATCTGGCTGGAACCCCGCGGTGCTGCCGTTTCGGGCAATCGGGGCTGGGCCGAACGCATCCATGCCGGCAGCTACTTCGGGGTGCTCCCCAACGCCACGGATGCAGATGTCACCCTGCAGCTCGAAGGCGACCTCCAGGGCTGCCTGCGCATCACATCCGGGCACTGCTCGATATCGAACCCTTGAGCTTTTCGTGGGTTCCGCTAGTTTCGACTCGCTGACAGTCCCAGATCCTGTTGGTTCATATCAATCAGGTTGGGCTGACGCACTTCAAGTCGTTCGGCGGAGCGATGACCATCCCTCTTGAGGAGGGATTCACCGTCGTGACCGGACCCAATGGCTCCGGCAAAAGCAACATTCTTGATGGCGTTCTGTTCTGCCTGGGCCTGGCCACCAGTCGTGGCATGCGGGCTGACCGCCTGCCGGACCTGGTCAACAGCGGCATGCTCAAGGCCGGTAAGGCTGCTGAAACAACCGTCAGCGTCCGCTTTGATCTGAGCGACTGGACCCCCGATGCCGCCGAGGAAGGTCTGGAGGCACCAGCGGAGGGGCCCTGGATTCAACCTGGACAAACGGAATGGACGGTGACCCGCAAACTGCGGGTGATGCCGGGGGGCTCCTACAGCTCCAGCTACAGCGCCGACGGGGTGCCCTGCAACCTGCAGCAGCTGCAGACCCAGCTGCGCCGCCTTCGGATTGATCCCGAGGGCAGCAACGTGGTGATGCAGGGGGACGTCACCCGCATCGTCTCGATGAGCAACCGCGACCGCCGCGGCCTGATCGATGAACTGGCCGGTGTTGCCCTGTTCGACACCCGGATCGAACAAACCCGCCGCAAGCTCGATGACGTGCAGGAGCGCCAGGAGCGCTGCCGGATCATTGAGCAGGAACTGCTGGCCAGCCGCCAACGGCTGGAGAAGGACTGCGCCAAGGCCCGGCAGTACCAGGACTTGCGGGAACGGCTGCAACTGGGACGCCGTCAGGAAATGGTGCTGGCCTACGAAGCCGCCCAGCAGGCCCTCAAGGATCTGGCCACGCGCCAACAGGCGCTGGAAGCCCAGGAACAGAGGGACGCCGCGGCCATTGCCAGCGGCCGGGAGCAGCTGAACAAGGCCGTGGCCGAACTGGACTTGCTCCAGGAGCAGGTGAAGGCCCTGGGGGAAGACCAGCTGCTGGCGGTTCAGGCGGAACTGGCTGGCCTCGACACCAGCAGCCGTGAACTGGAGCGCCAGGCCAGCCTCCACCAGGACGAAGGCCAGAAACTGCAGGCGCAGCGCCAGGACCTCGCCACCCGTCGCCAGCAGTGGCAGCTGCAATCACGGGAACTGGAACGCGATCCCCATCAGGACGCCCTCAGCGCCGCCGAAGACAACTGCAGGGCCGCTGAAGCCGCGGTGGACATGTCCCGCCGCCGGCTGGCGGATGTGGCGGGCCGCTCCGGCGCCTGGGTGGAGGAACAGAAGCGCCGCAGCGGTCGCCGGCAGGTGTTGCAAAGCAGCATCGCTCCCCTATTGGAGGAACAGCAGCAGTTGCAGGAACGGCTGCGCCAGAAACGGGAACGGCTGGAAGAGCTCACCCAGGAGCAGCACCAGGACGGCGCCGACGGCGACGCCGTGCAGCAACAGCTCGCAACCCTGGAGGAGACCTGGCAAACCCTGCTGCAAGCCATTGCCGACGGCAAGCAGGAGCTCCAGCAGACCGCCGAATCACTGGCCATCCAACAGCGCACCCGCAGCCGGCTGGAGCAGGAGCAGACCCGCTTGGAACGGGAGATCGCTCGGCTGGAGAGCCGGCGGGATGCCCTTCAGGAAAGCCGCGGCGCCGGAGCCCTGCGCCTGCTGCTGGAGGCCGGCCTCGATGGCATCCACGGCCCTGTGGCCCAGCTGGGAGAGGTGGAGGATCGCCATCGCCTCGCCCTGGAAGTGGCCGCGGGGGCCCGTCTCGGCCAGGTGGTGGTCGACGACGACCGCATCGCCGCCCGCGCCATCGAACTGCTCAAGAGCCGCCGTGCTGGCCGGCTCACCTTCCTGCCCCTGAACAAGATCCGCGCGCCAGGGGGCGGGGGCTCTTCAGCCGCCTTTGCCCGGGGTGCACGCCCCGGTGGAGACAGCGGTGCCGGCCTGATCGGCCGGGCCGTGGAACTGGTGCGCTTCGAACCGGTCTATGACCAGGTGTTTGCTTACGTCTTCGGCGACACCCTGGTGTTCTCCGACCTGGCCAGCGCCCGTCAACAACTAGGCCGCTCCAGGGCGGTGACACTGGATGGGGAGCTGCTGGAGAAGAGCGGCGCCATGACCGGCGGTAGCTTCTCCCAGCGCAGCAGCAGCCTCAGCTTTGGCCGCAGCAGCGATCAGGACGAAGCTGAACCCCTGCGGCGGCGCCTGCTGGAACTGGGGGAATCCCTGGTGGCCTGCCGGCGGGAGGAGTCGAAGCTGGCCCAACTGATCGAACAGCAGAAACCCCAGCTGCGCGAACTGGAAAAGCAACAGGCGGCCTTGATCTCCGAGCGCAATGCCGCCCGGCGCAACCACGGCCCCCTGCTCGAGCGCAGCCGCCAGCGGGCCGAACGGCTCAGCAAATTGCAGCAGGACCAGACCGAGCAACAGCAGCGGCTCGAAGCCATCAGCACTGCGCTCACACCACTTACCGCGGAACTGCAGGCCTTGGATGAGGCGGAGCGCAACAGCGGCAACAACGACGATGCCGCCGCCTGGGCCCAACTTCAGACGGAACAGGAAGCCGCCGACCAACGACTGGAGGCGGCCCGCCGCGAGCGCGACCAGCTGCTGAATGCCCGCCGCGAGCGGCAGCTGGCGATTGAACGCCTGGGTGACCAGGAGAAGGCTCTGGCCGCCGAAGAAACCCGCTTGCAGGAGGCGGTGAAGGCACTCGCCAATGCCCATGGGGCCTGGCGCCAGCAGCAGAGCGACCTCCAGGAGAAGCGCAAAGAGCTCGAGCAACAGCAGACCGACCTGCAGGAGCGCTTCGGCAGCCAGCGCCGGGCCCGGGACGCCGCGGAAGCCGAGGTGGGCCGCCAGCGTCAGGCCCTGCAGCAGGCCGAATGGAATCTGGAGCGGCTCAAGGAAGGCCGCGAAGGATTGATCGAAGAACAGCGCAGCGGTGCGGTGCGCCTGGAGGAGATGGAACAGGCCCTGCCGGACCCAAAGCCGGAGATCCCGGAAGCCCTGCGGCTGGCGGGCTTGGAAGCCTTGCAGACCGATCTGCAGGCCATCCAGCAACGCATGGAAGCGCTGGAACCCGTGAACATGCTGGCGCTGGAGGAACTCGAGGCCCTCGAAGAGCGGCTCAACGAACTCAACGAACGGCTCGACGTGCTCAACAGCGAACGGGAAGAACTGCTGCTGCGGATCGAAACCGTGTCCACCCTGCGCCAGGACGCCTTCATGGAAGCCTTCACCGCCGTGGATGGCCATTTCAGCGAGATCTTTGCCTCGCTCTCCGATGGTGATGGCCACCTGCAACTGGAGAACCCGGAGGAGCCCCTGGAAGGTGGCCTCACCCTGGTGGCCCATCCCAAGGGCAAAACCGTGCGGCGCCTGGCATCGATGTCGGGGGGAGAGAAATCACTCACCGCCTTGAGCTTCCTGTTCGCCCTGCAGCGCTTCCGGCCGTCGCCGTTCTATGCCCTCGATGAGGTGGACAGCTTCCTCGACGGCGTCAATGTGGAGCGCCTGGCGGCTCTGATCGCCCGTCAGGCCGAGGCAGCCCAGTTCATGGTGGTCAGCCACCGCCGCCCGATGATCGGCGCAGCCCAGCGCACGATCGGGGTGACCCAGGCCCGCGGCGCCCACACCCAGGTGGTGGGTTTACCGGATGCCGCCTGAACGATCGGAGTTTTCGCTGTGCAATCTGAACGTGACAGGCGGAACCCCTGCGCCACAATGGTCTGAATGTCCATGGCCGAGGGCCCGCGCTTGACCCCGACCCCTACCCCAAACGACGCCATCACCACTGGCGTGCCCAGCGATCGCCTCTGGTTGCGCTCCGAACTGATGGGCACCCAGGTGATCACCCGTGACACCGGCCGCCGTCTTGGGGTGGTGGGTGAAGTGATCGTCGATATCGACCGCCGTGAAGTGGTGGCTGTGGGGCTGCGGGACAACCCCTTGACCCGTTTCCTGCCCGGCCTGCCGCGCTGGATGCCGCTGGACCGGATCCGTCAGGTGGGCGACGTGATCCTGGTGGATTCGGCCGACTCCCTCAGCGAAAACTTCAACCCTGAGCGCTACAGCCGGGTGATCAACTGCCAGGTGATCACCGAGTCCGGTGAACAGCTGGGGCGGGTGCTCGGCTTTGCCTTCGACATCGAGACCGGCGAGCTCACCACCCTGGTGATGGGCGCCCTTGGCGTGCCCCTGCTGGGGGAAGGGGTGCTGAGCACCTGGGAAATGCCGGTGGAGGAGATCGTCAGCAGCGGCCCGGACCGGATCATTGTTTACGAGGGAGCCGAAGACAAGCTCAAACAGCTGAACAGCGGCGTTCTGGAAAAACTTGGAGTCGGTGGCCCCAGCTGGGAAGAGCAGGAGCGGGAGCGCTACCGGGTCAACCTGGTGCCCGTGGAAAATCAGCTCACCTCCGGACAACCCCAGGAGCAGGAGCAACGGCGTCTCCAGGCTTCAGAAGCGGAGCGGTTTGAGGCTGATGCAGAACTGGAATATGTGGAGCTGGAGGACCGGCGGCAGGAGTCCATGCAGCAACGCCGCTACCTCGATGAGCCCCAGAGGCACGACGAGCAGCGCTACGCCGAACCTGCCCGCTACGACGAGCGGCCGGCTGAGCGAGCACAGACCTACAACGAGCCCGCACCCTTCGAGCAGCAGCCCGCCTACGAGGAACAGCCTCCGCGGCGTGCCATGCCAGCCTCCCGCCGCGCAGTTCAGCAGTCGGGCGAACCCCTGGATGTGGAACCGATGGAGGATGGAGCGCCCCAGCGCCGGAGCCAGGATCTCGACGATCCCTGGTGATCGGGCCTGAGGCGCTGAACGGTGCTCAGGACCTCTTGAAGTTCAACGATGCGCTGTTGACGCAGTAGCGCTGGCCCGTGGGGGCAGGACCATCGGGGAAGACGTGCCCGAGGTGGGCATCACATTGAGCGCAGTTGATTTCGGTGCGCACCATCCCGTGGGTCAGATCCTCTTTGGTGGTGATCGCCTCGGCACTCACACCGTCCCAGAAGCTGGGCCAACCCGTGCCCGAATCGAACTTGGTCTCAGAGCTGAACAGCGGCGCACCACAGCAGACGCAGTGATACATCCCCGTGGCCTTGTTGTTCCAGTAAGCCCCGGTGAAAGCCCGCTCCGTGCCGCCGCAGCGGGCCACCTGGAACTGCTCTGGCGTCAGGGATTGCTTCCACTCCTCGGCGCTGCGTTCGACCGGATTGGACGGGGACATGGTCGTCGGAACCAGAGTGGGGCGCAGCCTAGGAAGCGTTGAGCTCTCGGGGAAGCAAACCCCTCACCTCGGCGGCCAATGCGGCCACCGCCCCGGGTTCTCCCCGCAACGCCTGGAGGTCCTGGCGCTGGCCCTCAAGCCGCTCGGGGGCGTTCAGCCAATCGCGGGCCTCCTTCGCAATCTCCTCCGGTGTGATCGCCCCCACCCGCTCCGGCACCACAGCACGGCCTGCACTGATGTTGGGCCAGGCCATCAAGCCGTTGTTGCGCAAACGCCAGAGGGTCAACAGAACCCCGATCAGACGCCGCAGACCCGGCAGACGCGCCAGCAGCCCCAGCCCGCCGTCCCAGGCCTGCATCACCTCCAGGTGCTGGGTGGGAACAATCACGATCATCGGCACCGCAAGGGCGCCAAGTTCGGCCGTGTTGGCGCCGACCGTGGTCAGGGCCAGGGCGCACTGGCTCAGGGGGCCATGGGCCGGATGCTGCTCCAGCAGACGAATCCGTGTGCCCGCACCCGTCACCAACTCCGTCACCGACTCCCCCTTCTCCACCGAAGCAACGGTGGCGCTGTAGCGGGCAGCAATCGGGTTGGATGCGCCGGCGAAACGCAGCAGTTCATCAACGCTGGTGGTGGGGGCCAGCGGCAGCAAAAAACGGCATCCGGGTTGCAATCGGGCCAAACGATCGGCGGTATCGAGCAAAAACGGCATGCCGACGCTCAACTTGGCCGGCTTCGATCCCGGCAACAGGGCTACCCACTGGCCCTCGGGGAGAGGCTCCTCTCGGCGAGCGAAGGACGATAGATCCGCCATCAGATCACCGACCACGCGGCACCGGGGCTGGTAACGGACCGGCAGCTGGCGCCGCACCGCGTCCGACATCGCCGCAATCCGATCGTTCCAGCCCGGCCAACGCGCCACCCACTCGGCATAGGTGATGTGGCGGTAGCCGAGACGAGCCGAAAGCAGAACGGTCCAGAACTGATCACCGCCCAGAAACACCACCACACCCTTCTGCGGCCATGGTCCGTAGCGCTGGGGACGCAGCAGCAGCGACCAGAAGCGTCCTGCCGGCACGATGCGCTCGAACAAGCCCCAGGGCTCTGCGGCCGCACGCTCATGGCCCGTGGCATTGGGGCAGGGAACCAACACCAAATGTAACGACGCTGGCGCGCTCTTAGACCGGGGACGCAGGCGAAGGCTGGTGTGCAGCCGTTCGGCCAGAGGTCGAACCCAGGTGGTCAATTCACCTGGACCGTTCGAAACAAGAACAACGGCCAGTCCTGGTTCTGCTGCGCGGGGACGGGCCAAAGAAAAAAAGTGCGGATGGCGAGACTTGAACTCGCAAGGCCGAAGCCACACGCCCCTCAAACGTGCGTGTCTACCAATTCCACCACATCCGCGTGGTCGACTTCACCGCTCGGGTGCTGTCGAGGTCAGATCATACCGGGCGGGGTCTTCGCTCCTCGGCAACTTCGGTCGGCGCTGATACGATCCGGCGTCAGGCCTGAACATGCTGCGGGATGCCCATCGGCAAAGTGCTGATCGCCAACCGCGGCGAGATTGCCCTCCGGATCATTCGAAGCTGCCGCGAGCTCGGCATTGCCACCGTGGCGGTGTACAGCTCCGTTGATAAGGACGCTCTGCACGTGCAGCTCGCCGATGAAGCGGTCTGCGTGGGCGAAGCCCTGAGCAGCAAGAGCTACCTCAATATTCCCAACATCCTGGCGGCCGCCACCTCCCGCGGTGCTGACGCCATCCACCCCGGCTACGGCTTCCTGGCGGAGAACGACAAGTTCGCCGAGATGTGCCGTGATCATGGCCTCACCTTCGTTGGGCCGTCCCCCCACGCGATTCGCTCGATGGGGGACAAGTCGACCGCCAAATCGACCATGCAATCGGTGGGTGTTCCCACGGTGCCCGGCAGCGAGGGTCTGCTCAGCAGCACCATCCAGGCGGCCGCCCTGGCCGAGGAAATGGGCTATCCCGTGATGATCAAAGCCACCGCTGGCGGTGGTGGTCGCGGAATGCGCCTCGTACCGGACGCCAGCCAGCTGGAGAGCCTGTACAAAGCGGCCCAGGGGGAGGCAGAAGCCGCCTTCGGCAACCCCGGCCTCTACATGGAGAAATTCATCGATCGGCCCCGCCACGTGGAAGTGCAGGTGCTGGCCGACCGCCACGGCAACGTGGTTCACCTGGGTGAACGGGACTGCTCGATTCAGCGCCGTCACCAGAAACTGCTGGAAGAAGCCCCCAGCCCGGCCCTGGATCCCGACCTGCGCCGCCGCATGGGCGAAGCCGCCGTTGCTGCCGCCCGAAGCATCAATTACGAGGGCGCCGGAACGGTGGAATTCCTGCTGGATCGCAGCGGCGGCTTCTACTTCATGGAGATGAACACCCGGATCCAGGTGGAGCATCCGGTGACTGAGATGGTGACGGGTGTGGATCTGATCGCTGAGCAGTTGCGCATCGCCGGTGGCGAACCCATCAGCGTGCGCCAGGAGGACATCCAGCTCACCGGCCATGCGATCGAATGCCGGATCAACGCTGAGGATGCGCGGCACAACTTCCGTCCCGCACCCGGACGCATCACCGGATGGCTGCCCCCCGGCGGACCGGGTGTGCGCGTCGACAGCCACGTCTACACGGGCTACGACATCCCGCCCTTCTACGACTCCCTGATCGGCAAGCTGATCGTGTGGGGCAAGGACCGCGACCACGCCATGACCCGGATGAAGCGGGCCCTGAATGAATGTGCCGTCACCGGGATTCCAACCACGGTGGAATTCCATCTGGAGATGCTGGATCGGCCGGAATTCATCAACGGCGACGTGCACACCAAATTCGTGGAGCAGGAGATGCTCCCCTGAGCTCAGTCCACTGCCTGGGCGTGCATCAGGATTTGAGAAAGCAGCCCCTGCTGGCCAACCAGCAACTCACGCACGAGGCTGATCAAGCCCACCCAGATCACTGGAGTGACGTCGACTCCACCGATCGGTGCGATCACGCGGCGGCTCAGCGAGAGCACAGGTTCCGTTGGCCATGCCACCAGGGGCCAGGCGCCCTTGCTCAGATCGACCTGGGGGTACCAGGTGAGCACGATGCGCAGCAGAAACGCCAGGGTCCAGGCCGCTAGCAGCAAGCCCAGAAGCAAATGGAGGACTGGCAGGGCCCGCAGCAGCAGCGGCGTCACAAAGCTCAAAGCAAATCGTCCCCTCATCGTAGAAAGACGGCATCGCTTCTTAAGATCGGCGCGGCTTTGAAGCAGACGGCAGCAACCCCATGACCCCCTCCCTCTCCAACTTCCTGAGCAGCCTCCTTTGGGGAGGTGTGATCGTCGTGATTCCTGCCTCCATCGCCCTGTTCCTGCTGAGCCAGACCGACCAGGTCGACCGCAAGCTCTGATCCGCCCCTGGCGCCCCTCGTAGACTGACTCCCAAGCAGGAGCAGAGCTTTGGTTAACGCCAGTCTCAATTGGGCCAGCATCGTCGGCATCGTTTTGGCCGTCGGCGGTGCTCTGCTCTATTTCATGCGGTCGTTCAAGCCCGCCCTGGCGCGGGACTACGACGTGTTCTTTGCAGCCATCGGGCTGCTGTGCGGCGGCATCCTGTTCTTCCAGGGATGGCGCCTCGACCCGATTCTTCAGTTCGGCCAGTTCCTGCTGGCGGGAACCACCGTTTTCTTTGCCTACGAAAGCGTGCGACTGCGCGGCGTGGCCACGGAGCAGGCTCGGCGTTCCGCCTATTTCGATGACGAACCAGCACCGGCCCGGGGTGGAAGCCCTGGGGGACTAAGGGGCGGCTGGGATGACGGCGGTTACGACCGTTTTGATGAGCCCCAGCCGGTGCGGCGGCGCTTCTCAGGCCGTGACGATGACGCGGAAGAACGGCCGGAAGAGGAGTTCTACCGACCGCGCCGCGCCAGCCGTGCCGCCATTCCTGAGGAAGCCGCCAGCCGTCGCTCCGCAGACCGTGATCAAGGCGATTCCGGCTGGGACCAAAACGAAGAGCGCTCCCGCCGCATGGCTCGTTTCCGTGCCGGCGAAGCCAGGGATGAGCGACGCCCCGACTTTGGCTCCAGACGGACGGATCGAGAGGAACAACGCCGTGGCAGCCGTCCCATGGGGCGGCCTGAGCGTCCTTCAGACGAACGCGCTCCTTCAGGAGCCGAGGATGCCGCCTTCGCCCCCAGCCGCAGTTCAGCGCCGAGCAGTTCGGCCCCGAACCGGGGACGCCCCAGCGCCAACCCGAACGCCGCGAGCGACTCCAGGCGATCAGCTGAGCCGCCCCTGGCGTCGAACCGGCCCAGCAGCAACCGCCAACCCCCCCGCAGCTCACGGCCCTCGTCCGGCAGACCACGGGACAACAGCTCACGCTTCGACGACTGAGCCAGTTGCCTCGCTCGCTGCTGATCCTGCTCGCCAGCCTGGCGCTGGTGGGCTGCAACGGTCGTAGTGAACGGGCGGGTGGTGGCTTGCTCGCCACCAGTCAGCAGGCCCCAGCCCTGAGTGGCAGTGGTGAGTGGCTGGCGGTCGTCAGCGATCACGGCGGCCGACCCACGGTGCAGCTGCGCCGCCTGAGCGACGGATCGGTTGTCTCCGTTCCCCAGCTGAGCCGACATCAGCCCCACAGCTCGCCCTCCCTGAGCTGGAACGGCCGTTACCTGGCAGCGATCACCCAGCGGGGGCGCCGCCGACTCGCGGTGGTGACCGACCGCCTGAACGGACGCATGCATCCCCTGCCGCTGCCGGGGGGGAGAGACCCGGTGCAGCTCAGTCTGGCGCCGGATGCCCAGCAGATCGCCCTGCAGGTGACGGATCAGGGGAGGTGGCGCGTGGAACTGCTGGATCTGAGTGATCTGCTCGAGCCGGACCGTCCTCCGGGACAGAGCCTCTCCACACCGGCGCTGTCGTCAGAGCCATGATCCGCGTCGCTCTGCTTTTCAGCCTGGTGTTGGTGAGCGCGTGCAGCAGCCCCAGGCCCACTCCCCGGCCCGACCTCAACGGCCTGCTGCGTCAATCCGTGAACAGCCGGCGGGGTCCCTCCCTGGGGGGACGCTGGCTGGCCAGCCTGGGCCAACGCAATGGGCGGGAGCGGGTCGAACTGATCGACCTGCGCAGCCGCAGCCCCGTCCCGTTGCCGGGCCTCAACCGTGCTGATGCCCAACCGATCAGCGTCAGCGTCAGTGCCGATGGACAACGCCTGGCCGTGGTCCAGCAACGGGAGGACCGCACGGAACTGGTGCTCTACCGGCGCAACGTCGGGGCGACGCAACGGCTGCCCCTGGACCCACCGGGTGTACCCCGCAGCGTCAGCCTGGATGGCTCGGGCCGGCGGCTGGCGGTGCAGGTGAGCCGCAACGGACGCTGGGATGTGGATCTGATCCGCCTGCCCTGATCAGGGCAGCAGCCCTGCCCAGTGCAGAAAGGTGTCACCGCTGAGCACCTCGATCAGCAGCACCGCCACAAAGCCCACCATGGCGAAGCGTCCATTCACCCGCTCGGCATAGCCACTCCAGCCGAACGCAGGCACATCGTTGGTGGTGGCGGACGTCTCCGGAACGGACGTGGTGTCAGGGGTCTCGCTGGTGGAGGTCATCCGGCCGGTTCAAGAACGCTCGAAGTCATAGCTGGTCGCCGGGATCAGCCGCCAGTCGTGATCACCGCTGAGCTCCAGAACGGTGTCATGGAAGTCCTTCAGGGTTGGCCGGTGGCCCACGCTGATGAACGCCACCTCACGATCCCGCAACAGGGAATAAAGGCGGGATTCGGTCTCGACATCCAGGGCACTGGTGGCTTCATCAAGCACCACGACCTTGGGCGAATTGAGCAGCAGCCGCGCAAAGGCCAGTCGCTGCTGTTCACCCAGAGAGAGCAGCCGCGGCCAGTCCTGCTTGATGTCGAGGTCGGGATAGCGCTGCAGAAGTTTGCCCAACATCACCTGATCCAAAACAGCCCGTAGCTGTTCATCGCTGAAACGGGCCTGATCGAGGGGATAACAAAGCTGTTCGCGCAGAGATCCCAGTGCCATGTAGGGCTTCTGGGGGATGAAAAGAAGATCGCCCTGCCCCGGGGAATAAACGGTGCCCGTCGGCGAGCCCCACAGGCCACTCACCACCCGCAGCAGAGACGTCTTGCCACAGCCGGAGGGTCCCACCACCAACAGCCCCTCAGCGTTGCCCAGAGAAAAACTGAGTTCGCGCACCAGCACGTTGTCGGTACGCGGTGTTTTGACCGTCACCCCCTGCAGCGCCAGGCGCTCAGAGGGCACGATCCGCGGCACGTAATCACTCCACTCCTCTGGATCGAGGTTGGAGATGTTGGATTGAAAGCCTTCAAGCCGGTTGATGGATGCCGAGAACCGGGCCAGGGCTTCGATGTTGTAAATGATGAAAAACAACGATCCCTCAACCAGGTTGTAGGCGACGTTCGCCTGGGCGAAGCCGCCGTAATCCATCTCCCCGGCAAGAATCGGAGCCGCAAGGATCAGATAGGGGATGAAATTGCTGGCGTAAATGCTGGAGCGCTGCAGCACCCGCAGCAGCACTTCCCAGACAATCAACAGATTGAAGTTTTCAACAACGGTGGCCAGTCGACGCGTCACCTCCTTGGCTTCCTGCTGCTCACCGGCATAGAACGCAATCGATTCGGCGTTGTCGCGCACCCGCATGAGGCCATAGCGGTAATCCGCCTCAAAACGCAGTTGGAAATTGTTCAACCGCACCAACTTGCGGCCAGCCACAATCATCAGGGCAGACACCCCGGATGCATAGGCCAGAAGGGCAAAGGTGAGCCCCTCACTCACCGAATAAAGGATGAGGATGTTGAGGGAAAAGGTGAGGATCGAATCAAAAATATTCAGCGCAAAACCAAGGGCCTGTGCCGTGAAATCACGCACATCCTCGGAAATCCGCTGATCGGGATTATCAACATTGGTGGCCGCTTCATCATTGGGATTGAGCACGTAATAGGCCCGATCCCGCAGGTAATCGTCCACCAGGCTCAGGGACAACCATTCGCGCCAGAACAGCCCCAGTTTCTGGGTGAAATAAAACTGCAGGCTGCGAATCGGCAGTGCCACAGCAAAACAGGCGCCGTAGATCCAGAGGTTGCGATACGACGCATCGCCATCCCTGGCGATCAACGCATTGGTCAGATCCCTGGCGAGGAATGTGATGCCGGCGTTGATGCCGTTCACGCTCAACAGCATCAGGATGATCAGGCCGAGAAAAAGCCAAGGCAACCAGCGGCGATGCCTGAGTTGGCCCCGCACGGAGGCAAACACCACAGCCCCCAGCACGAACAGGGCACTGATGCCCGCCCCCCATCCACGGGACCAGAGCATGGCCAGGGACGACTGGACGCCCCCGAGGTACTGGCCGGACAACTCCGGAAACAGCCAAGACAGGCCGTTCATCAAGCCGGTGACCAGGAACAGCACGATCCCGGCCACACAGAAGAGCAGGCTCACCAGCAGTCCAAGGAACTGCCAGCCGTTGTCTTCGGTGTAGGGGAAGAAGTAGGGCTGCGAAAGCCGACGCAGCTTGGCGGCCTGATTGCGCAGGTTCTGAAGCTGGTGGGTCATGCCACTGCTGAACTGTGCTCAGTCTGGCTGCCGCCGCGCCGCTTCGCCGCTGACCTCAACCGGGAGGCCACGCCAGAGGACGTCCACCGATCACGTGCACATGGAGGTGAAAGACCGTCTGGCCAGCACCGGCGCCACTGTTGATCACCGTGCGGAAATCGTCCAGACCCTCCTGTTTGGCCACGCGGGCAGCAACCAGCAAGAGGTGGCCCAGCAGGGCCGCATCCTCAGCAGCACCGGAGCGCAGACTCTCGATCGGCTTGCGCGGAATCACCAGAACATGAACGGGTGCCTGGGGCGCGACATCGCGAAAGGCCAGACACTGCTCATCGCTGTAGACCTCATCGCACGGGATCTCTCCACGAAGGATCTTCCCGAAGATCGTGTCGTCTGCCATGGGGCTTGAGAACGAAGGAACAGCCGGACCGGTGTGACAGCAGGGGCATGAATCTCCTGCATCACCCTCCACAGAATGCTGGCACGTTGTCTCAGTGCATCCCTGCAAGGCCTGGAGGCCAGACCGGTGGTGGTTGAGGTGGATCTGGCCCCAGGACTGCCGGGCGTCCAGCTGGTGGGTCTGCCGGACAAGGCCATTCAGGAATCACGGGAGCGGGTGCGCTCCGCCCTGCGCAACAGCGGCTTCCGCGGCCCCCTGGTCCGCGTGGTGATCAACCTGGCGCCCGCCGATCTACGCAAGGAAGGTCCCTCTTTTGATCTGCCGATCGCCCTGGGCCTTTTGGCGGCCAGCGGGCAGCTCGACCGCCCCCAGTTGGAGGGCCTCTGGTGTGCGGGTGAACTGGGCCTCGACGGCAGCCTCAGACCCTGTCGCGGGGTGATCGCCCTCGCCGACCAGGCCAATCAGCAACAGGCCCGGGCCCTTGTGGTCCCTCCCGACAATGCCCGTGAAGCCAGCCTGATTGGGGGGCTGCCGATCCGCACCGCACCCAACCTGCGGGCGCTGGTTCAGCAACTCAAAGGCGAGAAACCCTGGCCTGTGATCGCTGGCAACAGCTCCCGATCAAGCAAGCGCATCGTCAACCCGGAGCCCTGGGCCTGCCTGGACAACAACCTGGCCTCAAGGGCCCTGGCCCTCTCGGCCGCAGGCGGACACCATCTCCTGCTCGTGGGTCCCCCAGGCTGCGGCAAGACCCGCTTGGCCCATCAACTGCCCCGCCTACTGCCGGCTCTGAACCGAAAGGAAGCGCTCACCATCACGCGCATCCACTCCGTCGCCGGCCATCTGCGTGGCATCGAGCAACTCCAACGGCAGCGCCCCTTTCGATCACCGCACCACAGCTGCTCAGCAGCCGCCTTGCTGGGGGGTGGACGCTCGCCCCGTCCTGGGGAACTCAGCCTGGCCCACGGGGGTGTGCTCTTTCTCGATGAACTGGCGGAATTTCAGCGAACGGTGCTGGATCAGTTGCGGCAGCCGCTCGAGGACGGCGCTGTGCAGATCAGCCGTGCCCAACAAAGCACGATCTTCCCAGCCTTGATCACCTTGGTGGCCGCCACCAATCCCTGCCCCTGCGGCTGGCATGGCGACCGCGACCATGGCTGTCGCTGCAGCATCAGCCAGCGTCAGCGCTACTGGCAGCGACTCTCCGGCCCGCTCTTGGATCGGCTCGATCTGCAACTGCGGCTGGAACGGCGCTCCGCCAAGGAGTTGGCAGCTGTGCTGAAGCAGCCCAGCCCAACGCAAGCTTCAGCGTCCTGGTGCACCCCCGCACAAATTGAACGAGCCCGGCAGCGGATGCAGAGGCGCAATCCCGGTGGAGACAGCAACGGGCGGCTCTCGGCAGCAGCGCTACGGCAGAGCGGAGCCATCGAAGCGGCGGCACTCGAGCTCTGGGAACAGCTGATCAACCAGCGCGGCTTGAGCACGCGCAGCAGCCTTCAACTGTTGCGCGTGGCGCGCACCATTGCCGATCTCAACGACCGGGCCAGCGTCGATCGAAACGCCGTGGCGGAAGCAAGTTGCTTCCGCTGCACAGATCTGCTCAAGCAGCCTGGTGCTCAGTAGTCGCGAGCACGCTTGTCGGGCGTATCCCGGTAGGGCTGGGTGCCGATCGGCGGGGGCTGGAGATGGCGGTCGTTGAACGAACCCAGGGCATGGGTCATCGCTTCACCGAACCACTGGAACCACTGAACGACCGTTGTTTTCATCACATCCTCCGGGATCTGTCTTCAGTGTGAAATCACTGACAGAGGACGACAACAGGTGTTTTCACCGGTTCTGCGCCAGCTCAGTAAGAAGGAGCCACGGAACTCTCAGGCTGTTCAGAGACCGCCGGTGCAGGGCTCGGGCTGGAACCCGCCCCTGGTGCACTAGCCCGATAAACGTAGAGATGGCCGAGGCTCTTCTTGCCATAGGCCCGTCGCTTCAAGGTCCAGCCCGGCTCAAGCTTGAGCTGAACAAAGCCGCTGGCGGCACCACCGGCCCGGGCCACGAGCATGGTCGGTTGGGAGGGATTCTTGGTGGGCGTGGCCAGCAACTCAATATCCCGACCGGTGTTCACAACGCTGAGCCTGTAGCGGGTGCCAAGGTCGTCACCACCGATCCGCAGGGAATAGCCGTTGCCGTCGATGTAGCGGTTGCAGACTCCAGTGAAGTCAAACGTGGACAACAAGGGATCCACCATCGCCGGTGATCCCGCGGCCACAGCGAAGCAGGGGCGTTTTGTGGTGCGCTGCTCGTAGATGTTCAACTGCGAACGCTCGCCCTGACCGATCGGGGCTGACACCAAGACGAAATTGCTCAACTCCACGGGCACCGCGGTGAACAGCGAACCCTGGGCCAGGGCCACAGGTGCAGAGGTCGCTGCGAGAGCGAGGCCGGCAGCAGCCACGGTTCGAAAGCGTGCCATCACGTCCATGGAGGAACTGAGCGGATCGTAAAAGTGATGCCTGAATCGGTCGCCCCCGATCAGGCCGGTTTGTTCAGGCGAATGGCGAACAGAAGGGTCCCCACAGTGCCAGGGGCCGCCAAGGCCAGGATCCAGCTGGTGGTTTTGACCCCGAGGTCGGGATCGCCGTAGGCCAGTTCAAAGACACAACCGGTGCTGGCGATACCCAGAACACAGGCGAGGGCCAGAAAGACGCCGGCCAGGGGTTTCATCGGCATAACTCAGGCGACGCTCCGCACATCTTGGCGCTCGAAGCCCTTCTCCTTGAGCTCCTTCTGCAGACCGTCTTCATCGGTGACGCGATCGACAAACAACACGCCATTGAGATGATCCATCTCGTGCTGAATGCAACGGGCCATCAGGCCATCGGCCTTCATCTTGCGGGGCCGACCCATCTCATCGCGGAAGCTCAGTTCAATCGCGGTGGGGCGCACCACATCGAGATACACCCCAGGGATGCTGAGACAGCCCTCTTCGTAGGTGTCGAGCCCGGCGCTGACGGCCGTGATTTCCGGATTGATCAGCACCAGGGGCGGCGTGGCTGCATTCTCCAGATCCAGATCAATCACCAGCAGCTGCTGGTGGATCCCCACCTGAGGAGCCGCCAGGCCAATGCCCTTGGCGGTGTACATGCTGCGGAGCATGTCGCGGGCCAGCTCCCGCACCTGCTCATTCACCTTGCCGATACGGCGCGCGGGCTGCCGCAACACCTCGTCGCCCAGGGTGTGAATCTCCAGCGGCGGGGTTTCCAGGGCCGTCTTGGGCACCAGCATCGTGTCCCGCGACTTATCGGCCTGACGGGCCAACTCTGCAAAGCTTCCTGCCAAGACCAACGCCGCGTTGATTCAGCATGGTAAGCGGCCTGAATCAGCCGTTATGGGAGCCGCTCCGTTATCCGCGCTACATGCCGTCGGCCGTTTGCCTGGTCTCAAGGAACCGGCCCTGGTCACTGGCCCCGATGCAACGCTGTGGCTGATCTGGCTGGAACAGCGCCCCCAGGAGTGTGGCCGCACCACTGCCTTGATCCGGCGTTTCGGTGATTCCGAGGCAGAACCACAGGAACTGACGCCGGCCCCCAGCAACCTGCGCAGCCGCGTGCATGACTACGGCGGCGGGGTGCTCGCCACCGCGGTGGAGCAGGACAGGCTGATCCTGGCCTGGATCGAGCGCGGCTGCCTCTGGCGTCAGGACTGGCGCCTGCCGCAGACCAGCCCCCAGCAACCCACCCCCCTGGCTGCACCCCAACGGCTCAGCCGGGAAGGGGACTGGGAGCTGGCGGATGGCGTGCTCGATCTGCCCAGGCAGCGCTGGATCGGCATCCGTGAAATCGAAGGCCGTGACGAGCTGGTGAGCCTGGCGCTGAACGCAACGGATCAAAAGCCGCTGCTGCTGCACCAGCCGACGGACTTTGCCGGCTATGGCTGCTTGAGCCCCGATGGCCAGCGCTTCGCCTGGGTGGAGTGGCAGCAACCCGCCATGCCCTGGGACAGCAGCCGTCTCTGGTGCGCGGAGTTCAGCGACACGGGCGGGCTGGTCGAGCCCCGTCAGCTGGCCGGAGGCGATGGCATCTCAGTGTTTCAACCCCAATGGCTGCCCGACGGGCAGTTGCTTGTGGCGGAAGACAGCTCCGGTTGGTGGAACCTGATGCTCCAGCCCAGTGCCGACGCCGCCTGGGAGAGGCCCTGGCCGATGGCTGCCGAAACGGCCATGCCCCAGTGGATCTATGGGATGAGCACCACGGCCTGGGATGGCGAGCAACTGGTCGCCGCCGTCTGCAGCCGCGGGGCGTGGTCGTTGCAACGGCTCAGCTTGGATGGAGCGGTGCAGCCGTTGCCGCAACCGCTTGATGACCTTGCGGGATTAAGCGCCTGCAATGGCCGCGCCGTGGCCGTGGCCAGCAACAGCACCAGCGTGGCCGGGCTGCTGGAAATCGATTTGCGGCCGGCCACCCCGATCTGGAGCCATAGCCCCGCCACCACGTCACCGTTGTCGGTTGAGGCGATCAGCGTGGCCGAACCGCTGTGGTTCAACGGGCACCAGGGTGAACGCACCCATGCCTGGTACTACCCCCCCAGCGGCAAACCACCAGGGCCGGCGCCGCTGCTGGTGAAAAGCCACAGCGGACCAACGGCCATGGCTCGCCGCGGCCTCAGCCTGGCGATTCAGTACTGGACCTCCCGGGGTTGGGGCGTGGTGGATGTGAATTACGGCGGCTCAACGGGGTTTGGCCGGGACTACCGGGAGCGCCTCAACGGGGGCTGGGGCCTGGTGGATGTGGCCGACTGCGCCGCCGCAGCGCAGGCCCTGATCGAGGCCGGTCGCGCCAATCCCGGCCAGATCGCCATCGAAGGCGGCAGTGCCGGCGGCTTCACCACCCTGGCGGCGCTTTGCTTCACTGAGGTGTTCAGGGCGGGCGCCTGCCGCTATGCGGTGTGTGATCTCACCGCCATGGCTGAAGACACGCACAGATTCGAAGCGCGCTACCTGGATGGCTTGGTGGGGGAATGGCCCAAGGATCGTCCTTTGTATGAGCAGCGGTCGCCGCTGCTGCATGCCGATCAAATCCGCTGTCCGGTGCTGTTCTTCCAGGGTTTGCAAGACAAGGTGGTGCCTCCAGAGCAGACCGAACGCATGGCCGAGGCCCTGCGCAGCAACGGCATCCCGGTGGAGGTGCGGCTGTTCGAGGAGGAAGGCCACGGCTTCCGCAGCCAAGCCACCCAGATCGAGGTGCTCGAGCAAACCGAGGCCTTTTTCAGGCGGAAATTGGGGCTAACAGACGGTTACAAAGCACACAACCCCGTTCAGCAGATGTGATGGATTGAGCGAGCAGCCAGCAGGAACCATCAACCTGTGCTCCACGGAACCCATCAAGAAGCGGTGAGCCTGAAAAGCTGTCTGCTGTTTCGACAGCACCAATGCGGATCCTGCGTTATCGCGGGTTGTTCCCCTGCGGCAACGCGAGGCCGCAGCAAGCAACGATCAGCTGGCGACCTGAGCCAGCTCAGCTGTGCTCGCGCAGGAAGGAGACCGTGGAAGCGAGCTCTTCGCTGAAGCGGTCGATCTCTTCAAAAGTGCTGGTGAAGCTCAGGCTGGCCCGCGCTGAAGCCGTCACGTCGTACATGCGGTGCAGGGGCTGACAGCAGTGGTGACCACTGCGGATGCAGATTCCGGAGGCATCGATCAGAGCGGCAATGTCGTTGGCATGGACGCCGTCCACGAGGAATGTGGCCAGGGCACCACGCTCAGGCTGCTGATCCGGCGTCGGGCCCAGGACCCGCACACCATCAATGGCCTGCAACCGGGTGAACAGATGCCGGGTGAGCTGCGCCTCCCAGGCCTGAATCGCCTCCAGACCCACTGCCTGCAGGTAGCGGATCGCAGCACCCATGCCCACCGCCTCACCAATGGCGGGGGTTCCCGCTTCGAACTTGTGGGGCAACACCGCCCAGGTGCTGTGATCCAGGTAAACGTCCTGAATCATCTCCCCGCCTCCCAGGAAGGGAGGCATCGCCTCCAGCAGCGACTCCCGCGCCCAAAGGAAACCCATGCCGGTGGGGCCACAGAGCTTGTGGGAGGAGCCGACGAGAAAGTCGGCGTCTATGGCCGCCACATCAATCGGCTTGTGGGCCAGGCTCTGGCAGGCATCCACGAGCACACAGGCGCCAACGGCATGGGCTGCGGGGATCACCTGATCCAAGGGATTGCAGCAACCGAGGGAATTGCTGATGTGCACCAGGCTCACCAGTCGGGTGCGCTCGTTGAGCTGGGCCCAGAAATCCTCCAGATCCAGCTCACCGGATTCGGTGATGCCCACATGGCGAAGCACGCAGCCGGTGCGCTGCGCCAACAGCTGCCAGGGCACCAGGTTGCTGTGGTGCTCCATCACCGTGAGGAGAATTTCGTCCCCCTCCTTGAGGCTGGCGTCCCCCCAGGTGCGCGCCACCAGATTGATGGCTTCGCTGGCATTGCGGGTGAAGACAATCTCACGAGCACTGGCGGCGCCCACGAAGTCCGCCGTTGTGCTGCGGGCCGCCTCAAAGGCATCGGTGGCGCGGGCACTGAGCTGGTGGGCACCGCGATGCACGTTGGCGTTGTCGCAGCTGTAGTACTGCTGCAGCGCCTCAAGCACCTGACGGGGCTTCTGACTGGTGGCCGCGTGATCAAGATAAATTAGCGGCCGGCCGTCGGGGGCACACTGCTCAAGAATTGGAAAATCGGCACGACATCGAGACGATAAATCCACAAAATCAGCACTGGATCGTGCTTCTGCAGCGATCGTCATGGGGCGAGACTCTCCATCACGCGTTCCAGAGGGCGCCAAGCCTGAGCAGCAGCAGGGAGCTGGGCGATCACCTCCTGGCAGGCCCCGCGCAGCAGTAGCGCCGTTGCATCCGCCGCAGCAATGCCCCGGCTCTGGAGATAGAACAGCTCATCGTCCTGAAGCTGCGACACGGTAGCTCCATGGGCGCAGCGCACATCGTCCGCCACAATCTCCAGCTCGGGCTTGGTGTCGACCCGGGCCAGATCAGACAGCAGCAGGTTGCGGCTCAACTGCGCGGCATTGGTGCGCTGGGCATCGCGGGGAACACTGATAGCACCGTTAAAAATCGCGTGGGACTGGCCGCCAGCCAGGCATTTCTGCAACTGATCCAGCTCCCCCTCCGGCCCGTCGAAGCGCACCGCAGTGTGGGTGGCCAGTTGCTGCTCGGCGCCGGTCACGGCCAGACCTTTGAGCATGGTCTGCGCCTGGCCATCCACCTGTACCACCCGGGGCTCCACCCGTCCCAGGTTCCAGCCCTGAACCACCGAGGTGAGGGCATAGGAGCTGCGGGGCTCCTGCTCGACAGCCAGATGAGCCATCAGCGATGACGCTCCATCCGCCGTGGCCAGCACGCCATGGCGCAGTTGGGCCTCCTGCCCCAAATGCACTTCCAGCACATGGCTATGGGCCGATGCCCCCTCAGCCAGCAGCACCTGCATCAACTCAAGCTCAGCTTTTTCCTCCAACAGCAGCAGCACCCGCGTGGCGTTTAAGCCGGCACCCGCCGCCAGCACCAGCTCCAACGGGCCAACCTGTCCCCGCACCCTGAGGGCCAGGATCTGCTCAGCTTTGGCGTGGTTGAACTCCACGGGCCAGACCTGGGCACAACCGCAGCGGTCCAGGGTGTGGCCGAGGGCCTGCTCGAGTTCTTCAGCGTTCAGCGCCGTGATTCCCTCCGGAAGAACCTGGCCGGCCAGGGGATCATCAAATCCATTGAGCACCAGACGGGTCACCCCCTCCAGGCTGGGCGGCAGGGGTGTGGACAGTGGCGATGCACTGGCCGGCAATTTCGAAACAGCCGCAAGCCGTTTGAGGTCGGTGAGACGCCAGGGCTCCTGGCGGCGGTTGGGCAAACCGAGATGCTCCAGAGCGGCGCGACCACGCTCCTGCACTGGCGCCAGCACACTGCTCGCCATGGTCAAGCGACTCCCTGGGCGGCCAGCTCCTGATCCACCCAGTCGTATCCGGTCTGCTCCAGCTCAAGCGCCAGCTCCCGTCCTCCGGTGCGCAGGATCCGGCCTGCCGCCATCACATGCACATAGTCCGGGGTGATCTCATCGAGCAGACGCTGGTAGTGGGTGATCAGCAGCGTGGCGTTGTCTTCCGTCGCCAGCTGGTTCACACCACCGGCAACGATGCGCAGGGCATCGATATCCAGGCCGGAATCGGTTTCATCCAGGATCGCCACCACAGGCTCGAGAAGCGCCATCTGGAGGATCTCGTTGCGCTTTTTCTCGCCCCCGGAGAAGCCTTCATTCACACTGCGCTCGAGGAAGGCAGGGTCCATCTGCACCACCTTGAGCTTGTCGTGCACGTGATCCTCGAAGGCAAACGTATCGAGCTCCTCCTCTCCCTGTTTTTCCCGCCGGGCATTGGTGGACACCCGTAGGAATTCCAGGTTGCTGACGCCAGGGATTTCAACGGGGTACTGAAATCCGAGGAACACCCCCAGACGGGCCCGTTCCTCAGGCTCCAGCTCAAACAGATCCTGGCCCCGATAACGAACGGTGCCGCCCGTGACCCGATAGGCCGGATGTCCTGCCAGCACCTTGGAAAGCGTGCTCTTGCCACTGCCGTTGCGGCCCATCACGGCATGCACCTCACCAGCCCTCACCTGCAGATTCACCCCCTTGAGGATGGGCTTGTCCTCGACGGAGGCATGCAGATCTTGGATGTCGAGCAGCAGCTGAGCGTCAGGGCGAATCACGGAAGGCGTCGTTAAAAAACAGAGACAAGGTGGGGGAGGGAATCAGCCCACAGACCCCTCGAGTTTGAGGGCCAGCAATTTGTCGGCCTCAGCGGCGAACTCCATCGGCAGCTGGTTGAAGACGTCGCGGCAGAAGCCGCTGACCATCATCGAGACGGCCTCTTCAAACCCGATGCCGCGGCTTTGCAGATAGAAAAGCTGGTCTTCGGAGATGCGACAGGTGCTGGCCTCGTGTTCGATGGCCGCCTGCGGCTGCTGCGAACGGATATAGGGATAGGTGTTCGCAGCGGCTTGATCGCCGATCAGCATCGAATCGCACTGGCTGTAGTTACGGGCGCCCTTGGCATTGGGCCCCATCTGTACGAGGCCGCGGTAGCTGTTGCTGGAGCGCCCTGCACTGATGCCCTTGCTCACAATCGTGGAGCGGGTGCGCGGTCCGACGTGAACCATCTTGGTGCCGGTATCAGCTTGCTGGCAGTTGTTGGTGAGGGCCACGGAATAGAACTCACCCACCGAATCAGCACCCTGCAGCACGCAACTGGGGTACTTCCAGGTGATGGCCGAACCGGTCTCCACCTGGGTCCAGCTGATGCGGCTGCGATCACCGCGGCACTGGCCGCGCTTGGTCACGAAGTTGTAGATGCCGCCGACGCCGTTTTCATCACCGGCGTACCAGTTCTGAACCGTCGAGTATTTGATTGAGGCGTCGTCGAGGGCCACCAGTTCCACCACCGCCGCATGCAGCTGGTTGGTGTCGAACATGGGTGCCGTGCAGCCCTCGAGATAACTCACCGACGCACCTTCTTCGGCCACGATCAAGGTGCGCTCAAACTGTCCGGTGTCGCCGGAATTGATCCGGAAGTAAGTGGACAGCTCCATCGGGCACTCGACGCCCTTCGGGATGAAGACGAAGGATCCGTCGCTGAACACCGCTGAATTCAGAGCGGCGAAGTAGTTGTCGTTGCTGGAGACAACAGTGCCGAGGTAGCGCTCGATCAACTCGGGATGCTCCTTAACCGCCTCACTGAAGGAGCAGAACACCACCCCGTGTTCCGCCAACTTCTCCTTGTAGGTGGTGGCGATCGAGACACTGTCGAACACCGCATCAACCGCCACGTTGCTGAGACGCTTCTGCTCGCTCAGCGGGATGCCGAGCTTGTCGAAGGTTTCCAGCAGCTTCGGATCCACCTCATCGAGGCTGGCCTTCTTCTCCTTCTGCTTGGGAGCCGCGTAATAAACGATGTCTTGATAATCGATCTCGGGATAACCCAGGGCAGCCCAGTCGGGCTCCTCAAGGGTGAGCCAGTGGCGAAACGCCTTGAGCCGGAACTGCAACAGAAAGTCCGGCTCCTCCTTCTTGGCCGAGATCAGGCGAACGACCTCCTCACTGAGACCCTTGGCGATTTTGTCGGTCTCAATCTCGGTGACGAAGCCGTACTTGTACGGCTGGCTGACGAGATCCCGTGTGGAGGTACTGGTCATGCAGCTCAGGCGGCGGTGGCGTTGATCGTTTCGGTGGTGATGGTCTGCGTCTTTTCAGGACAAGCGAAGGGATTGTCCTCAGTGAGAAAGAGCATGCAATGGCATTCCTTGCGCTCCCGCATCGGGACACAGGGACAGTTCCAGAAGGCCTGGGAGACCTCGGCTTCCTTGTCTTCGTAATGGCGGCAAGGACACAGCGCTCCCCCCAGATCGTCTTTGTGACGCGCCAGACCCTTCAGAACAACAGCGGTGACGCTGGGGTCCGCACAGAAATAAGTACCGGTGCGCTGTGCGTAGGTTTCAGCGAACTTGCGGATGACCTCCAGGCTTTCTGCTGTCGGCTCTTGGGGGGCGTCGGACATGGAAGTGGAGGGAGCGGCGGATTACGAAACACCGCGGTTTCCTTACTGGAAGCCTAGGCCAACAGGCTTCCGGTCAGCGGGCTCCCTATTGTGACCCTCAACACGGTCGACATGCCGAGGCAATTCGGTGGCATCGTGTGGGGAGGTTTCGCCTCGTCATGAGCGCCTCGGCCCCCGCCAGCACCCGCGACGCCGTGCTCTCCCTGCTGCTGGAGCGCGGGGAGGAGGACGCCGGCACCCTGGCCGATGCGGTGGGCATTTCCGTTCAGGCCATGCGGCGGCACCTGCGCTCCCTCGCTGACAGCGGGCTGGTGTGCGCCAGCAGCAACGCCAGCGGCCCGGGTCGTCCCAGCAACCGCTGGTGCCTCACGGACGAAGGACGGGCCCAGTTCCCCGATGGCAGCGGCCGCTTCGCCCTCGGCCTGCTGGATTCGATGCGCAGCCATCTCCCCGAAGCGACCGTGCGCCAGCTGCTGAATCAGCAGGCAGAGTCGAAGGCCAGCCAGTACCGGCAAAGCCTTGGCGAGGCCTCTCTTGAGGTTCGACTTGAACACCTGGCACGGCTGCGGCGTGACGAGGGCTACGTCACCGTCTGCAGCCGGGACGACGATGGCATCAGCTGGCGCCTGGAAGAGGCCCACTGTTCCGTGCAGCGCATTGCCGAAGAATTTCCTGCGGTGTGTGACCAGGAATTGCTGCTGATTCGGCGCACCGTGCCGGACTGCCGGGTGGAACGGGTGCATTGGCGGCTCGAGGGCGGCCACGCCTGCGGCTTTCGCATCACCCCGCTGGCAGAGGGCTGATGGCCATCGACAGGGCCACAATTGAGCGCATCGACTCGACCCTGCTGCCCCAGCTGGATCGCCATCACCTGCGGGTGCTGAGCCACTGCCTGGACAGTTTTCAGACCATGGCAGCCCCTCAGACCACAGGGGCGATCCCCGACGAAGCAGAACGGCGCCGCTGGTGCCAGCAGCAACCCGTGGTTGCCAACGATCCGGCATTCCTCGACACGCTGCTGCTTCAGCTCAACGCTGCTGCCGATCAGCTGGATCAACTGGCGCTTGAACTGGGCAAGTCGCCCCTGACGCTGACCCTCGACGACCTGATCAATGCCGCCGAAGCTCGCTGTCGTGGCTGACCGGGTCGGGCTGCCATCATCAATTCACTTCCTCAACGCCGGTGATGCTTGAGATCTCGGACGCCCTCAGCTTCTTTCGTCTGAGCTGTGGCCGCTGGACCTCACAGCGAAGCCAACACCACCTGCTGCATCGCCGCGCCGAAGCCGGCGCCTCCTTCATCGTTGTGGAGGAGCTGCTGAAGGGCGACGAACGGCTCGCGGAGATCGCCGAGCGCAACAACGCCAGCGTCGAGCAGATCGTGGGCGGATGCTGGGTGCGCTGGAGTGGATCGATGGCCTGGGATCGGGCCGGTGAATCTCATGAAGACCAGACCATGTTCGGACTGATCCCCGAGGACGAAACAGGGCGACGGGGACTGTTGCTGAGGGATCGTGGCTACGCCGAGAAAGCGCCGGTGGCGGGCCAGTTCCGCATGGATGACGAAAACGGCTTGATCCTCACCACGGATTACGAAATGATGAGCTCCCTGGAGCGCTTCTGGTTCGCCAGCGAGAACGTAAGACTGCGCACCAGCACGGTGCAAGGGCTCTCCAACAACGCCTCCTTCTGCATCGAGACCCGTCAACTGGACGATGTTGATCAGACCAGCCCAGCGATGGCTTCGAACGGAGCCGCCCTCGCCCCCTTCGGCTGGTAAGCACAAATACTTAGAACAAGTATTACGGCATGTAATCGCTGCAACAGCAGCTGAAGGGGGCACGACCCAGCACTTCTACGATCGCCAGCAGTGGATGCTGTAGCTCGCGTGGCCATTCCTCTCCTGGAGTACGCACCGATCACTCAGAACTCTCTGAGATCAGGTGTTCCGAACCTTCGTGTCGGCTCCGATGAGGGATCCCGGGCTTACTCCCTGGAAATCGCAGACGACCGCGACAACTTCGACACCGTCGTGGAAGCCGGCTATCGGCAAATCTTCTTCCACGCCTTCAAAACGGATCGGGACGTCAACCTTGAGTCCCAGCTGAAGGATGGCCAGATCACCGTTCGCGATTTCATTCGCGGCCTCCTGCTTTCGGACACCTTCAAACGCACCTTCTACGGCTTCAACAGCAATTACAAAGTTGTCCGCCACCTTTGCGAACGGATCCTGGGCCGCAAAGTGAACGGCAAGGGCGAAGAGCTCTCCTGGTCCATCGTGATTGCGACCAAAGGCCTGGAAGGCCTGGTGGATGTTTTGCTCGACAGCACCGAGTATCTCGACGCCTTCGGTTACGACACGGTTCCGTACCAACGCAACCGCGTGCTCCCCGGCCGCGAGCTCGGTGACACTCCCTTCAACATCACCACCCCCCGCTACGACGAGTACTACCGGAACATTCTTGGCTTCCCCCAACTCGTTTTCACTGGCGGGCCTGCCAAGCGGCTTCCGGAGCGCGCGAAAATCAAGAAGGGTGGCTCTCCGCAGGACTACATGGCATGGGTGAGCGAAATCGGCAATCCCCGCCGCATCGGACCGAGCACCAGTGCCGACATGGACTATTTGACCAAGGTGCCTTACCGGACCATCGGCCGCTGATCCCAGCACCAAGCTTGTTCACAAAAGCGGGGCTTCGGCTCCGCTTTTTTTGTGCCAGTGACTGTGATCCCCGGGATCGAAACTCATCCAGTGGTCAGCATCCACTGACCCTGGAGCCCTTAATGCTTCGAAAAGGAATTTTTCGGATCACAATGATCCCAAACGAAACCTGGAGGTTTTAGGCGTGTCTCAAACCCTGTCATCACTGGCACGTCTCACCCTGCGTCAACTGCGTCAGATCGCCAGTGACCTGGGAGTGCCGCTCTACAGCCGCAAAAGCAAAGAGACACTTGTCGATGAAGTCGCGCAGCGTCAGCAGAAGCGTGGTGGAGACCTGAAGGCCATCGAAGCTGAGCTCAACGCGCCAGCCGTCAGCACCAGTGAGACCCGCGTGGTCTTCCTGCCCCGTGATCCCCAATGGGCCTACGTGTTCTGGGAGATCTCAGACGCTGACCGCAAGGTGGCACAGAAGGATGGTGCCAGCCGTCTTTGCCTGCGCCTCGCTGATGTGACCGGCATGCAGGACGGCAACGCCCATCCGCACACTCTGCAGGAAGTGCCCGTCGACAGCCACAGCACCGAGTGGTATCTGCCTGTGCCGCTCTGTGACCGGGATTACCGGGTTGAGCTGGGCTACCGCATCGGTGCTACCTGGATGTCGCTCGCCTTCTCTTCGGTGGCCCGCGTGCCCGCTCTTCACCCGAGCGAGCAGATCCTTGATCAGTTCGTGCCCTTCAGCCTCGATGCAGCACCGGCTAAATCCGCTCCAGCTCCCGTCGCGCCGATCGAGTCGAGCAACAGTGGCCTGCACGAGCGGCTCTACCAAAGCGCCACGGTTCAGTTCCGCCGCCGTCGGGTTGGCTCAGAGGAATTCCAGGAGGGCTTTGACGTTTCCGGCGACAGCAGTGGCTTGAACGACTCGGGGGCTGGCCTCTGGGCCAGCGGACGAAACGAGTCTGGCCTTGGTGGTGTGGCTCCCCGCCAACGCTCCTTCTGGCTGGTGGCTGACGCCGAACTGATCGTCTACGGCGCCACCGACCCTTCCGCTCGCCTGACCATCGGCGGCGAAGAAGTGCCTCTCTCCACTGACGGGACCTTCAGGATTCAGGTGCCCTTCCGGGATGGCGAGCAGATGTATGCCATCGAAGCCACGGCTTCCGATGGAGAGCAGAAGCGCAACATCACGCTCAACTTCAAGCGTGAGACCCCTGAAGACAACAGCAACCCTGCCAGCGAAGCCCGCGCCGAGTGGTTCTGAACCCTTCCGACTCCAAAGCTCCAGCATCCCTTCGCTGGTTCGTGGCCATCACTCCCCTCGCGGGGGCGATGGTCTTTCCATTGGTGGTGCCTTTGGTCATGACCCGGGTGGGCATCGGAGCCGGCGTGGGCGTCGCCCTCGTGCTGAGTGGACTGTGGTTTGTGGCGATGCTGAAGACATCGGAGATGCCCCACTGAAGATCGGGGAACTCTGATCAAGGCAAGGTCTTGGTTTCGATGCTGAAGAACACGCTGGGATGGATGACAGCGGCTGTGATGTGTGGTGGCTGCAGCCAGGCGGGCATGGTCGTGGGCACAGTTCCGGAAGGGCTGGCAATGCCCGAGCAGATCGATGTGGTCTTCAATCACAACCCCAGATCGCGTTACCGCTCACCCCTTACAGGGGAGTGGCGCAATGGTGACGACATGGAGGCATGGCTGATTGAAGCCATTGATGGCGCCAACGAGGAAGTGCGGGTGGCTGTTCAAGAGCTCAGTCTTCCAAAGATTGCCCAAGCGCTGATCGCTGCACAACAGCGAGGCGTTCACGTTGCCGTGGTGCTGGAAAACAATTACCGCCAGGCCTGGAGTGAGCAACGACCCAGCCGGTTGAACAAACGGGAAAGACAGCGCTGGCATCAGTTGAACCGCTTGGCCGACAGCGATCGCAACGGCACCACCACTGCGGACGAAGCAGTCCAAGGTGATGCCGTGGCGCTACTCCAAGCAGCGAACATTCCACTAATTGACGACACCGAAGACGGCAGCAGCGGCAGCGGCCTGATGCACCACAAGTTTCTGGTGATCGACCAAACCACAGTGATTACAGGCAGCGCCAATCTCACCAGTTCTGGCCTTCATGGTGATGCGGGCCGGCCATCCAGCCGCGGCAATGTGAATCACCTTCTGCGGATCAGCAGCCCTGAGCTGGCCCTGGTGTTCCGCCAGGAATTCGTCCAGATGTGGGGCGATGGCCCCGGCGGCAAGCAGGACAGTCGCTTTGGCCTGCAGAAGGCAAAAGGGAGCGTGCAAACCGTGCAGGTAGGCAACATCCACGTGGATGTGCTGTTTTCACCCCATCCCAGGAGGGATAGCAATCACGGGCTCAACTTGTTGGCAGAGCAGCTGAAAGCCGCAAAAAAGAGCCTTGATATGGCCCTGTTTGTGTTTTCCGCGCAGCAACTCACCAACGTGCTGCAGGAGAAGGTCGAACAAGGCGTGGAGATCCGGCTGGTCGCCGATCCTGGGTTTGCGAGCCGCCCCTTCTCTGAGGTGCTCGATCTGCTGGGGGTGAGCCTTCCAGATCACACCTGCAAGGTGGAAGCGGGTAATCAGCCGTTGGATCAAGCCCTCAAAGGCGTCGGCACTCCCCGGCTTGCCCGTGGCGACAAACTGCACCACAAGTTCGCTGTGATCGATAACAAGACCGTGATCACGGGATCATTCAATTGGTCGCCTTCAGCAGCACACACCAACGATGAAACCCTGCTGGTGATCCACTCACCGCAACTCGCCAAACACTTCACCCGTGAGATGGATCGACTTTGGGAGAGCGCTGAACTGGGGATCACACCACACATCCAACGCAAACTTGAGCGTCAAAAGATTCGATGCGGAGACGGAGCAACGAGACGGTAAGGAGAACTGGCTTAGCCTTAAACTCAAGCAAGCGCAAGAACATGTAGTGGCTGGTTTTGGAGGCGCAGCAGATGGCAAAGCAGGAAAATCAACTAAAAAGCCGCAACTGAACTTTCAGAAATGGTTCAACCAGGCCATTTATTCACATAAGACAGGCCGGCTCAGAGAAGCCGAAGTGATTTACAAAAAAATGATCACCGCAGGAACATCTGATCCTGCAGTTTTTTGCAATCTTGGAATCCTTTGCAAGAACAGCGGCCGAATTAACGAAGCCCTAGAACACTATGAACAAGCTCTGAAATGCGAGCCTGAAGACCCCCAAATTTACAGCAACATCGGAAATCTATACCGGGACATCGGAAAGCTTGATCAAGCCCTGAAATTCACACTGAAATCACTCGACCTTGATCACGAGTCATCAACTGTCCAGATGAATCTCGGCAGTATTTACAGAGACCTCGGAAAAACAGACGAAGCGCTAACAGCCACCATCAATGCCATTGAATGCGATGAAGGCAACATCGAAGCGCTGCAGAACCTGAAAAGCCTCGCCAGCGACATCGAAGTAAACGCATTCAACAGAGACTCCGCCAACAAAGCCTACGAAAAGCTTCTCAATTGCGATGACTTTTCCCATCGCAAAATTGGCCAACTCTTCGTGCAAGTCCACCTGGATGACATCCAAGCGGCCGCAGGTTCAAACCCAATCATTTCAGACCAAAACCAGGCCTTTCATCGCCTCGCATCAGACTGGAGGTTCAGAACAGCGCTGACCTTACTGATCCCAACCGACAAGGAGACAGAGGAATTCCTCACACGCCTAAGAAAGGAATTCCTGGCGCACATCAAAAACCACAGCTCTACACCCCCAGAGCTCAAACCCCTGCTGGAGGCGCTTGCGACGCAATGCTTCCTCAACGAATACGTCTATTGGCAATCAGATGAGGAGCGACAATGGATCGATGATCTGATTAAACATGCAAAGAAGGGGAAAGAGGAGTTAAATCAATCCTTGCCCATGATTGGCTGCTATCGCCCACTCCACAGCATCACCACGAAAGAAGCAATCAACTCATATCCCGTCAACAGCGATGAGAGCAAAGCCTTCGTCAATACCCAATTCAACGAGGTCGAAGCAGAGCAGGACATCAAAGCCCGCCTCGGCCGTAGCCAGACAATAACCAATGAGGTGTCACTCGACGTACAACAAATGTACGAAGAAAATCCCTACCCTCGATACAAACACGCAGACCATACTCACCCGCTTTTTGCAAAACCAACAGCTGAGTTCATCTCCTTAGAGACAACCATTGAGAATCCCTCCTTCTGCAATGAACTCTCAACACCCAACTCCAGCCCAAAGATCTTGATCGCCGGATGCGGAACGGGCAACCAAATTATTAATGCCAGTCGCTATAAAAATGCGCAAATCACGGCAATTGATATCAGCACCAACAGCCTGGCCTACGCAGCAAGAAAAGTTCAGGAGACCAACATGCGCAATGTTCGACTCCAGCAACTGGACATCCTGGATGCCAATCAGCTTCAAGACATCTATGACGTAATTGAGTGCAGCGGGGTGCTGCATCACATGCAAAACCCCGCCGAGGGCCTGGCAGCACTGAACAGCAAACTCAAGCCGGGAGGCTATTTCAAGATTGGCCTTTACAGCAAACTTGCCAGACAGAAAGTCTCTGCAGCACGAAAACTGATCAAAAACCTGGGCATTCAAAGCACACCAGAAGGCATCAGAGATTTTCGCAAGCAAGTGTTTGACGATGATCAGCACGAACTAAAAGATTTATCTGAACTTGCGAGTGACTTCTATTCGCTCTCCGAGTGTCGCGACCTTTGCTTTCACGTTCAGGAGCATCAGTTCACCACAGAGACCCTAGAAAAACTTTTAGAAGCCGAGCACCTGGTGTTTTGTGGTTTCATGCTTCCGAAATCCATCAAAGCTGCTTACAAGAACTACTTCCCCGCAGACCCCAATGGCACCTCACTCAGCAACTGGAGTGAATTCGAGAGCAAGAATCCATCAACGTTTCAAAGCATGTATCAATTCTGGGCCTACAAACCTTTGTAGGCAGATTCGCGAAGGTAAACGTGGAGCAAAGCAATCAACAGCAAAAGCCCCTATTGCCATCAACGAACGGAAACGAATGACTTTTCTGGGCTGAGACGAACAGGCCATGCGGAGGCTTTCTTCATCAAGACATCGTCCAGTACTTCGCTGATTGATCGTCCAAACGATTGATTGGCTCAACTGCACAAAAGAACGCCAGACTGGTTTCATGACATCCACGATCACGCGCGTCCTGCTGCTGCTCGCCATGGCCAGTCCCGCGACCGCGGCTGAGCCCTACGAGCCCTGGCCCACCAAGGATCAACTCCGCAGCATTGAGCTGGCCGCCTATGCCTGCTCCCGCGACAACTCAACGCAAGCCTGCAGGCTGGTGCGCCAGCTCGCTGACCCTTTGATGGATCACTCCAGGTTGCCGGGGCCCTGCAAAGACGTGCTGTGGTCCCTGATGGATGAAGCCAAGGTTGCCAACAGCAACGACTTTCGCCGTAAGGACGCCATCACAAACACCGCCCGGCGGATCCCAAGGGTTTGCGCCGAGCCGGTGATGAAAAAGGGAAAGCACAAATCGCGTCAGGCCTGAGCCTGACGGGCATCAATCAAAGTCGAAACTGAACCGCTGGCCCTGCATCAGGGTGGCCACCTCACCGCGAACGGCATCCAAGAGCGCAACGCTGACGTCGGGGTGCTTCTTGATTTCGTCCACAAACATCTGCACGTCGGCAGCGGTCAGTCCGTGGTTTGTGATTCTGGAATCCACCTTGCCGCGAAACGTCTCGAGAAGACTGAGTTGATCAGCGTCGAGTGGCTTGGAACCGGGATGGGTGACGTCCATCGAAAAAACAGAAGCGATCAGTGGGATGTCTCCGAATCGCCAAGCAGATCGAGCAGGGTCTCGGATGTGGCGATCATGTCGCCCATGCTGAGTTCGCTTTCCTGACCAGCAATTTCGGAGGCCAACTCACACGCGGTGGAGGAGTAGCCCGAGACATCACAACTGTTGGACAATCTCAAGATGGCATTGGAAAACTTGCCGCGCAGGCATTCTTCCGAACCTGACTGATTGATTACAGCATTGGCAGCAGTCACAGCCTCCTGAGAGGCCTCCGGCAGGGGAAGGGCCCGTTTCCAGCTCTGTGATGCAACCACTGACGATGGCGTGCAAGCCAATCCGACGAACAACAGCAGCAGACAGCGATGCATGGTCGTCGCAATAGGTGCGGGCCAAAGGGTAGCGGCGTCAACTGGTCGCGACCGACGCCATGCAAATGGATTTCCATGTTTAGGTTCCGCATACAGACCCCTCCGTCGTGATGACCACCTCGGCCCCTGCGGAATCGACCCAACGCCAGGTGCGCCTGGACGCACCCTTCACCGACCAGAAGCCAGGGACCTCCGGGCTGCGCAAGAGCAGCAGCCAATTCGAGGAACCCCATTATCTGGAAAGCTTCATCGAAGCGTCGTTGCGCACGCTGCCGGGTGTGCAAGGGGGAACCCTGGTTCTGGGAGGAGACGGCCGTTATGGCAACCGCCGCGCCATCGATGTGATCCTGCGGATGGGCGCCGCCCATGGCCTCAGCAAGGTGGTGGTCACCACCGGCGGCATCCTTTCCACTCCCGCCGCCTCCAACCTGATCCGCCAGCGCCAGGCCATTGGCGGCATCATCCTCTCGGCCAGCCACAACCCCGGTGGTCCGAAGGGCGACTTCGGCGTCAAGGTCAACGGCGCAAACGGTGGACCCACCCCCGCCTCCTTCACCGATGCGGTGTACGAGTGCACCAAGACCCTGGAGCAATACACGATTGTTGATGCTCCAGAGATCTCTCTGGATGCCCCCGGTCTGCACAGCATCGGCGCGATGCAGGTGGAGGTGATCGACGGCGTCGACGATTTCGTCACGCTGATGCAGGAGCTGTTCAACTTTGATCAGATCCGCGAGCTGATCCACAGCGACTTCCCGCTGGCCTTTGACGCGATGCACGCCGTCACCGGCCCTTACGCCACCCGTCTCTTCGAAGGGCTGCTGGGGGCACCGGCCGGGAGCGTCCGCAACGGCACCCCGCTGGAGGACTTCGGCAACGGTCATCCCGACCCCAACCTCACCTACGCCCACGAACTGGCCGAGCTGCTGCTGGAAGGCGACGACTACAGCTTCGGAGCCGCCTGCGACGGCGACGGCGATCGCAACATGATCCTGGGCCAGCGCTGCTTCGTGAACCCGAGCGACAGCCTTGCGGTGCTCACCGCCAACGCCACGCTGGCGCCGGCCTATGCCTCAGGCTTGGCGGGTGTGGCCCGCTCCATGCCCACCAGCGCTGCGGTGGATGTGGTGGCCAAGGAACTGGGGATGGACTGCTTCGAAACCCCCACGGGTTGGAAATTCTTCGGAAACCTTCTGGACGCCGGCAAGATCACCCTCTGCGGTGAAGAGAGTTTCGGCACCGGCAGCAACCATGTGCGCGAGAAAGACGGCCTCTGGGCGGTGCTGTTCTGGCTGCAGATCCTGGCCGTGCGCCGCTGCAGTGTCGCCGAGATCATGGCCGAGCACTGGCAGCGCTTCGGACGCCACTACTACTCGCGTCACGACTACGAGGCCGTCGCCAGCGACGCCGCCCATGGTCTCTACGACCGCCTGGAAGCCATGCTGCCGAGCCTGGTGGGCCAGTCCTTTGCCGGACGCGTCATCAGCAAAGCAGACAACTTCAGCTACACCGACCCCGTCGATGGTTCCGTGACCACGGGCCAGGGTCTGCGCATCCTTCTGGACGACGGCAGCCGGGTGGTGGTGCGTCTCTCCGGCACGGGCACCAAGGGCGCGACGATCCGGGTTTACCTGGAGAGCTACGTGCCCAGCAGCGGTGATCTCAACCAGGATCCCCAGGTCGCCCTGGCGGACATGATCAGTGCCATCAACGACCTGGCGGAGATCAAGCAACGCACGGGCATGGATCAGCCCACCGTGATCACCTGAGGAGCTGAACCACTTCTATCCAACTCCTGACATGCAAAAGCCACCCCGAGGGGTGGCTTTTTTGATCGCTGCTACTAGTGCCTCAACGACGCCGACCGCGATGGGAATTGCTGTGGCGATACACCGGATCTGTGGCTTCTTCCTGAAGCTGACGCATCGTCTCGATGGCGAAGCCCCCCAGACCTCCTGAAGTGACCACCATCAGATAGAAGAGTCGCAGGCGGCCAAGATCGATCTCAGCTGGGCTGTTGTCGATCAGCACCTTGAGGAAATAGGCCACCGCCAGACCCAGACCTGCACCAATGGCCACTGCAATCAGAACACGCATGCCACTGAAGGGTTTGCGTGGGTTCACCTCTCGGTTGGTCTGCTCTGGCATCAGCTCGGTTGCGGGGTGGGCGTGGAGCCGTCCTCAGGGGGTTTGGCATCGGCCTCTCCCAGCAGGGTCTTCATCACCACGTAGAAGACAGGCACCACTAAGGTGGAGAGGAAAGTGGCCACCAGCAGACCGCCGAACACCACCAGACCCAGGGAGGACTGACTCTGGGCACCAGCACCGCTGGCGAGCATCAACGGCAGAAAGCCTGTGAGGGAGGAGATCGCCGTCATCAGGATGGGCCGCAGACGCGACTTGGCCGAGAACTTGGCGGCTTCCAGCGCCGACTCGCCTTCACCCATCTTCTGGTTGGCCAGGTCGACAATCAGAATCGCGTTACCTCCCGCCAAACCAATCAGCATCACCAGGCCCACCTGGGCGTAGATGTTGAGTACCTGCCCGGCCGCCCCCAGGAACACCAGGGCTCCCAGCAGAGCCGTCGGCACCGTCAACAGAATGATGATCGGGTCGGTGTAGCTCTCGTACTGGGCAGAGAGCACCAGGAACACCGCCAGGATGCCCAGGGCGAAGATCACAACGGCCAGAGATCCGGCCTTCACTTCTTCGCGGGAGATGCCGGTCCAGTCGAAACCAAGACCCTGGTAACTGCCGGCGTTGAAGATCTGCTTCATCGCCCCGATCGCCTGACCGGAGCTGTTCCCCTCTTTCGGGGTGCCGTCAATCTTGATCGATCGGTAGAGGTTGAAGTGGGGAATGACGCTGGGACCCACCGTCTGCTTGACCGTGAAGAACTCCGAGAGCGGGATCTGCTCACCCCTGGCGTTGGCGACGTAGATGGCCGACAACCGTTGTGGGGTAGCCCGGCTCACCTCATCCGCCTGCACATAAACGCGGCGGACCTTGCCCTCCTGGAAGGTGTCGTTCACATAGGCACCACCGAAGTTGACACTGAAGGCCGACATGGCTGAACCGAAGTCAACCCCGAGCGAGGCCATCTGCTCCCGGTCCACATCGATCTTGTACTGCGGCGCCTGGGGCGAGAACAGCGAATAGACCTGATTCAGGATGGGATCGGCATTGCCCGCCTGGATGATCTGCTGGGCGGATGCGAAGAACTCATTCAGGGAGTAGACACCGCTGCTCTGGTCGAGCAACTGGAACTCAAAGCCGCCGCCGGTGCCATAACCAGGGATAGAGGGTGGCTCCACCACGAACACCCGACCGCCATCAATGGCGCCGTAGAGCTTGGCGTTGAGACGCTTCACCACGGCACCCACGCTGTGCTCCTTGCCGGGACGTTCATCCCAGTGCTTCATGCCGATGAAGAAAAGACCCTTGTTGGGGGCGTTTCCATCAAGGCTGGCGCCGCTGAACAGGGCAGCCGATGAGATGTCCTCCTCCGTGCGCATCACTTCAGCCACCTGGCGGTTGATCGCCAGTGTTTTCTCGTTGGAGACCCCGTCAGGGGCCTGAACGAAACCAATGGCATAGCCCTGGTCTTCGATCGGGACGAAACCTCCAGGAATGCGGGTGAAGGCAAATCCGGTGAGCAGAATGCCCGCAGCCAGGGCCGCCATCACGATCGGGCGCGCCTTGAGCACGCCGTCGAGGATCGAGGCGTAACGCTTCTCAAAGCCTCCATAGAGGCGGTTGAAGTTGGTGAAGATCACCGGGATGAAGTAGCCCACACAACCACCGATGGCGGTGAACAACAGCACAGGAATCGGATTGGTGAAGATCACCCCCGTGGTGATCACACCCACTGCTGCACCACCGGCGGTGAACGGCAGACGCAGGGGCAGGCCGGTGATCTTGCCGGCGATGAAGCCAATCACCGCACCGATCACGGTTGGAATCAGTGCTGCCGCGGCGCCGTTGCCCGCACTGAGCAGGCCGTAGATGAAACCGAGCACCACACCGGCCGTGGCGTACTGATTGCGGCTGAGCTCCTTGGTCTCGCGGGACAACAACAGGGCCGAGAGCATCGGCGAGAACGTCAGCGCGTTGAAAGTGGAGATACCGATCGAGAAGAGGATCGTGGCGGCGAACTGCTTGTAGATCGTGCCGGTGGCACCCGGGAAAAACAGCACCGGCAGGAACACCGCCATCTTCACCAGGGACGTGGCGATCACCGCCCCGAATAATTCGTCCATGGTTTCCATGGCCGCCTGCACCGAGGTCATGCCCTCCGCCTTCTTGGCGGAGGTGTCTTCCACCACCGTGATGGCGTCATCCACCACCAGACCGGTGGCCAGCACCAAACCAAACAGCGTGAGCTGGTTGAGCGAGAAACCGAAGGCCAGCACCAGGGCGAAGGTGCCGATCAACGCCACCGGAATCGCAATAGCGGGAACAAGGGTGGCTTTCCAGTTCTGCAGGAACAGGAACAGGATCAGCACCACCAGAATCACCGCGTCCCGCAGGGAGTTGGTCACACCCTTGATCGACTGGTTGATGAAATCGGTGGTGTCGTAGATCTTCTGCACGCCGAGGCCCACCGGCAGAGTTTTCTCGAACTCGCCGAGCACCTCCTTGACGCCGTTGGACACCTCGATGGCGTTACTGCCGGAGAGCTGGTAAATAGCAATACCCACCGAAGGGGTGCCTTTGAGATCCATGGCATCGATGCCGTAGGTCTCACCGCCGAGTTCGACACGGCCCACATCCTTGAGCCGCACCAGGCCGCCGGCATCGGTGCTTCGCAGGATGATGTTCTCGAACTCCTGGGTGCTGGTCAGACGACCCTGCAGCTGCACCGTGAAGGTGTATTCCTGACCTTCAGGGGCAGGGGCACCGCCGATCTTGCCGGCCGGCACCAGACGGTTCTGACTGCGCAGCTGGTTGACCACATCGGTGGCCGTGAGGTTGTTGGCGGTCAGCTTCTCGGGGTCCAGCCAAAGGCGGAAGGCGATCTTGCGGTTGCCGAAGTAAGTGACATCGCCGACGCCCTTCACCCGCTTGACGTTGTCGGTGAGGTTCTTGTCGAGATAACCGCTGATCGTCTCAACCGAATATTCGGTTTTGGCGGGGTCTTCGTTGACGAAGTTGTAGACGAGCAGGATCGAGTTGGAGGCCTTGTTCACCGTCACACCCGACTTACGCACCTCCTCCGGCAGCTGAGGTTCCGCCAGGGAAACGCGGTTCTGCACATTCACCTGGTTGATGTTGCCGTCGGTGCCGCTGTCGAACGACACGGAGATCGAACTCACACCATCCGATGAGCTGTTGGAGGTGATGAAGTCCATGTTCTCCACCCCATTGATCTGCTGCTCGAGCACGGAGGTGACCCCCTGCTCAACGGCAACAGCATCAGCACCCACGTAGGTGGCCTGCACCTTCACGGTTGGAGGTGCAATGTCGGGGAGATTTTCAATCGGAAGGATCGGAATCGCGATCAAACCAACGATCACGATCAACAGGCTGCAGACAGTGCTGAGAACCGGCCGGGTGATGAAATTATTGGAAGCAGACATCGATCAACCTCAATTCGCCTGGGCGGGCTGCACCTGAACGGGCATGCCATGTTTCAGGTTGAGCAGATTGGTTGTGGCCACCATTTGATTGGCTTCGAGGCCTTTGGTGATCGGATACAGCTGGTTCTCCAATTCGCCCACCGTGACCGGCGTCTGCAGGGCGAACTTGGCATCAGCGGGAAGTTTGCCGGCCTTGATTCCCTTCTCCAGCTTCTCCAGATCAGCCTTGCCCGGATTCTCTTTGAGCTCGTCAAAGCTGCCGAGACGGTAGACAAAGCTCTGACCCGAGGTCTGGGTGACAGCAGCGAAAGGAACCGCCAGTTGTTGCTCAGCCTTGATCTGAACCCGGGTACGCAGACGCTGGCCATCCTTCAATTGCCCATCGGTGTTCGGGAAGACCGCCTTCACCAACAATCCCTGGGTCTGCTTGTTAATACGAGGATCAATCGAACCGACTTGCCCGGTTGCAATCACATCCTCACTACCTGGGGCACTGAGCAGCACGGGCTGGCCCAGAGCCAGACGCGTCGAGAACACCGCCGGGACCTCCACACGGGCTTCCAGTTCGTTGTTCTGCACCAGGCTGGTGAACACCTGGCCCTGCCGAATCACGTCGCCCACCTTCACATTCACATCAGCAACCGTGCCGGCGGAGGGTGAGGTGAGATTGCTGTAGTCGAGCTCCGCCTTGGCGGAGATGTATTGGGTGCGATAGCGATCCAGATCCTTCTGCGACGCGGCACCCGTCTCAGTCAGGTAGACGTAACGCTCATAGTTGGCCTTGGCATTGTCCGCTTTGGCTTTCTTCTCAACCTGATCGAGCACCACCAGGAGCTGACCGGGCGCAACTTCATCACCCTGGCTGATCTTGAGTTGCTCAATCCGACCCCCCGATTGAGCGGCGAGCTCGACAAGGTTGCTTGCCTCCAACGTGCTGACGGTATCGACACCCTCGGTGAACTCAGCCAGCTGGGTGGACACGGCCTGCACCTTCGGCGGCGGCGGCTTCGGCGCTTCGCTCTTGCAGGAACTGACCGTGATCAGAGCCGCGAAGGTGATCAGAAGACGCTGCGGATGACGCACGGCAAAAAGTCTTTTGCCGGATTATGGGGAGTTCCTAAGAGCTTGTCGCGAAGGTTTCGACGTGTCGAAACAGGCATCCCAAAAAATGTTCGATTCGGCCCAGCTCAAGCGCTGATTGAGAACGTCAGGGACACTGGGTCAACGTTGATTGTTCGTTGAGCCAGGACCTCTTCGCTTTTCACGGTGAGCAGCAACGGCGGCGGCTGGCCCCCCTGGCCGATCGCATGCGTCCGCGCACGTTGGAGGAATTTGAAGGGCAGAGCGGGATCCTTGCGGACGGACGGCTCCTGCGCCGTGCCATCAAGGCTGATCGGGTCGGCAACCTGATCCTGCATGGCCCCCCCGGGGTCGGCAAAACCACCCTGGCGCGGATCATTGCCAACCACACCCGCGCTCATTTCAGCAGCCTCAATGCCGTGCTGGCGGGCGTCAAAGACTTACGAATTGAGGTGGATGCTGCACGCCAACGCCTTGAACGGCATGGCTTGCGCACAATCCTGTTCATCGACGAGGTGCACCGCTTCAACAGCGCCCAGCAGGATGCGCTGTTGCCATGGGTGGAGAACGGCACCGTCACCCTGATCGGCGCCACCACAGAAAACCCCTATTTCGAAGTCAACAAGGCTCTGGTCAGCCGCTCGCGGCTGTTTCGTTTACTGCCTCTGGAACCAGAGGATTTACAGCGGCTGCTGCAACGCGCCCTTGCAGACGACGAGCGGGGCTACGGCGACCGCGCCATCGCCATCAGCAGCGATGCTGCCAACCACCTCGTTGATGTGGCAGGCGGAGACGCCC
>ENA-UENT01000171-UENT01000171.1-marine-metagenome-genome-assembly--contig:-NODE-171-length-48283-cov-3.957617_pt1 | contig 48283 bp, 30 predicted proteins | sample MGYA00237879_ERZ529330 | MGnify/ENA primary metagenome ERZ529330 (study PRJEB26372, sample SAMN05368345) | marine metagenome | biome: cultured habitat; feature: ocean water; material: water; isolation... | reverse complement strand
TAAAAAGCCTCGTCGAAGCGCTGCTTCGCCTACTCCCGCCTGCCGGCCGGCCGGTTTTTTGCCTAGCCAGTCCACAAAATAGCTTACCCAAAAACGGGAACTTATTATTTCACCATTACTAAATCTCTTAATGCAGTCAGCCATGATAAGATCAAAGTATATTCTCCTGCTCTGCTTTTATTTCTATGCCATGGGACTTGATGCCCAAGCAAGACGGCCAAATATCGTCTTAATCTACGTGGATGATATGGGCATTGGGGATGTCTCCTATACAGGTGGTAGGGAGCTACCAACGCCAAATATTGATCAACTAGCCAAGGAGGGAAAAGTCTTTACCAAGTATTACTCCAATGCACCGGTCTGTTCCCCTTCTAGAGTAGCCATTACCACAGGTATGTACCCTTTGCGTTGGAATATAAATACGTTTTTGAGCGGTCAACAGCACAATCAGATCTGTGAACAAGCAGCTTATCTAGCTGATGAGGCGCCGAGTTTGGCCAGAACATTGAAAGCTTCAGGCTACAAAACCGCCCATTTTGGCAAATGGCACATGGGCGGCGGGCGAAGAATTATAGCTCCATCAATTACGCAGTATGGCTTTGATGAATATGCATCTACTTGGGAAAGTCCGGACCCAGATCCCTTGCTTACTGCTTCCAACTGGATTTGGTCACCTGAGGACAGCATTAAGAGATGGGAACGAACGGCCTATTTTGTAGACAAAACATTGGATTTCCTGGCTAGGCATGCAGGTCAGCCCTGTTATATCAATTTATGGCCTGATGATATCCACAGCCCTTGGGTAGCCGATGGAGCAGCTTTGCGGGCGGATAAACAAGCTTATTTTTCTTTTGATAATTTAGAACCAGTCATAGATCTGTTTGATCAGGAAATCGGTCGACTTATGAAGGGCTTAGAAGCGCTTGGTGTATCAGAGCATACCCTCTTGATATTAACCAGTGATAATGGCCCTGCTCCGACCTTCGAGCGCAAACGAACCCATGGCTTACGAGGAGCCAAGAACAGCTTATACGAGGGCGGAATCAAGATGCCCTTCATTATTCATTGGCCGTCTACTATTGAAGCAAGCCAGGTTGACTCGATTTCGGTGATTAGTGCGGTAGACCTTTTTCCGAGCCTATGTAAAATAGGAGGAGCAAAAATGCCGACGGAGTATTCCTTGGATGGGGAAAATGTAAGCCAGCTACTAATAGGAGGGAAGACTAGAAAAAGAAAGCGTAAACTGTTTTGGGAATATGGTAGACTAAATCCCAAGTACAGCATTCCCAAAGAACCCAATAATCGGAGTCTGCCCCTGGCAGTCCGAGACGGACGATGGAAGTTTTTTGTCTCCTTTGATGGTAGTAAAACAGAATTGTATGACTTACAGCAAGACCCAAATGAGACACAAGACCTTTCAGATAGCCAACCAAGGCTAATCCGAAAACTCAAAAGAGTTGCCCTGCAATGGTTTGAGAAAAATGATAGATCAGAGGTCAAATAGAGTAGGACTTTAGTGCTCCTACAGGTAGCACCACTGTCGGGCATGAAGAAAGCACTAATGCACATCTCGATCGACTTTGGAACCAGATTTATCGACCAAAAAACTGAGATCAGCCCCCAAGTGTGATTGCTGAACAGTTTGTTCATACAAACTGATATATCCCCTAGTATAATGCGGTGCAGGCTTTTGCCAATTGGCCTTTCTGCGGGATAATTCCTCTTCCGTTACTTCCAACTGCAAACTACGGTTGGGAACATCAAGGCTGATCATATCTCCAGTTTCTACTAAAGCTAAGGTTCCGCCAATGGCAGACTCCGGCGAAACGTGCAGTACAACTGTTCCGAAGGCGGTGCCACTCATCCGACCATCAGAGATACGGACCATATCCTTGACTCCCTTCTTTAAAACCTTGGTTGGTAAATCTAAATTACCTACCTCTGGCATGCCTGGATACCCAACAGGTCCTACGCCTTTCAATACCATTATGCTGTTTTCATCAATATCCAACTCTGCCTCGTCAATGCGCGCATGGTAATCTTCGATCGATTCAAAAACGACTGCTGGACCCCGATGCGTGAGCAGCGCTGGACTGGCAGCGGAGGGCTTAATCACTGCCCCATCTTTGCACAAATTTCCATATAAGACCGCAATCCCGGCAGCTTCCTGAAAAGGTTTTTTGATCTCTGCAATGACCTCGCGATTATAGCAAGGCGCTTTTTCATTATTTTCTTTTAGGGTCTTTCCATTGGCTGTAATTAGATCAAGATGTAGCATTTCGTTTAATTCTTTGATCACGGCGGGTAAGCCACCAGCGTAGAAAAAGTCTTCCATCAAGAATTTGCCAGAAGGCATCAAGTTAACCAAGAGCGGAATCTTACTACCTAGTATATCGAAGTCTTTCAATTCCAAATCCACTCCAATACGTCCTGCAATGGCCTGTAGATGAACGATGAAATTAGTAGATCCGCCGATGGCCGCATTGACGATAATGGCGTTTTCGAAGGCTTCTCGTACAAGAATCTTAGATAAAACCAGGTCTTCGCGCACCATTTCAACGATACGCCTTCCAGACCGCTGGGCCAACACTTTCCTACGTGAATCTACTGCTGGGACGGCTGCTGCTCCGGGTAGGCTAAGGCCTAAGGCCTCGACCATACATGCCATAGAAGAAGCCGTACCCATGGTCATACAATGACCCGCACTGCGCGCTGAACAGATCTCTGCTTCTGTCAGGTCCTCTTGTGTGAAATCCTCATTCTTCAGTTTGTCTTTTAATTTCCAAACGAATGTACCAGAACCGATTAATTCACCGCGGTAGTGGCCGTTTAGCATGGGACCTCCAGGTACTACGATCGTGGGGAGGTCCACACTACAAGCCCCCATGACGGTGGCGGGAGTGGTTTTGTCACAGCCAGTAAGCAGTACTACTCCATCCATTGGGTATGCTCTGATGCATTCTTCCGTGTCCATGGCACCCATATTACGGAAAAGCATAGCCGTGGGACGCATATTGGTCTCTCCCATAGAAGTAACTGGAAACTCTAGAGGGAAACCACCAGCTTCTATAACTCCACGTTTAACAAATTCAGCGATTTCTCTCAGGTGGGCATTGCAAGGCGTAAGCTCTGACCAGGTATTGCAAATACCTATTACCGGTCTACCTCTGAAATAGTCGTCGGGATAACCTTGGTTGCGTAACCAAGAGCGGTGAATGAAACCCATTTTTTCGTCTTCAGGCTCAAACCAAGCTCTACTTCTCAATTTAGGTACATTTTTGTCTGACATATCGAATCAAAGATCTGTTGGATGATAGACCAGTACTTCTCAGTAGAGGGCTGATCTAAATAAATGCAAAAGGAAGTCCTAAGCCACACCAATGGGTGGGCCTCAAAAATCCAGCTAGTAATTACTTATCGAAGGATTAGTGCTTTAGGGTTGGATGGCCTTAATGCTATTTTTTTCGGTTACTCTCAGGTGTTCCTTCATTTCATAATGGGCCTCTTTGCTGTCCTTATTTTTGATCGCTTCATAGATTCTGGAGTGGAACTTGATCACTGATTGCTTTATTTCCTTTCTATCCAAGTTGGCATGTTTCCCAAAGATAAGTGGCTTGTATTTGGAGATTAGATTGAGAACGGGTTCCATGATTAAGGAAACAACCGGATTCCCGGTCGCTTGCGTTACTAGTACATGAAAGGCTATATCCAACTTAGTTTCTGTCTCTATATCATTTGTTGGACAATCGATCATTGCTTCGAGGTTGGCTTCTAGAGCAGCCAAGTGTTCCTCCGTGCGATTCATGGCCGCCATAGCCGCCACCTCAGGTTCAATATAAAGTCGGGCTTTGATCGCGTTGCTTACCAAGTCCTCATCTTTTGAGAGTTCAAAATAGAGGTTAATAGGGCCTAAGGCATTAGCGATAGTAAGCTCGGAAACATACACACCGGAGCCCTTGCGAATTTCGATTAAGCCCTTGGTCTTTAAGCTCTTTAGTGCCTCACGGACTGCAGTTCTGCTTGTTGAAAACTGATCACACAACTCGATTTCAGTCGGCAACTTATCACCAACTTTGTATTCATTTTTAACGATAGCACTTTCCAATTTCTCCTCGATAATCCTACTCAGCAACTTTGGGCTATTACTCATTATTTTGGCTTTTTTGCATAACGAAAGACTCAATCAGTAAGACTTAGCGCTGCACCTTGGTATATGAACAATCAAACTTAGCAAATTAATTTTAGAAGAAATGGGACAACTCATCAATACGGAGCCCAACCTACATATTTCCGCATCTGATGTCCAACACCATTGGTGAACTCATAATTATGCAAGAAAACTGCATCACCTTTAGCTGTATTCGGGCGGTCTGGGCTTCCATTTCGGTTGATCTGCAATTCCATATATCTCCTCCATTTCCAAATTACGATTCGTCCATCATCACCATCCACTAAGGTTTGCAAAGTAGTGTATTCCTGACTGTTAAGATCATTCTGGGTAAAACGAGTAGTTATTACATGATAGTTCAAGAAGTGCTTCCAAGTATCCAGTGGTAGGTCTGGTACATTTTCAGCATTCTGATCAGATAGGAATGCTTCCATGGCTTCCTGTCTTAAGAGAAGCACCGTTTTGTCATCTTGCCCACCATCAAAAACGTCTTGCATACCCGCGAAATCTATGGCTTCCACCATTAAATCGAAATCGGCCTGTTGATTCATGAATTCCCATATCGTTTGGTTAAAGGGAGGCTGTTCCTGATAGATGGTTGCACTTTCATCGAAGTCATAACTTTTTTGCAATTCTAAATCGCAGGATGTTCCCATACCCAATAAGAGTATGAAGGTGATAATTCTAGTTGAGCTATCAAAAATGGCTTGGTTAACTGTCATGGTAAACAAATTTTGAACAAAAAGAGATATTCAAATTTCCTAACTTCCTATACCTTATCAATAGGCATCGTTTTGTTTGACATTGGGATTTCTGTTCAACACGTTCTGAGAGATAGGCCAGAGGATTTCGTTTTCGGCATTCAGCCCATTGGGGACCCCGTTTATATCGGTAACCTTGCTCATCACCTCGACCGCTACCCCGTTCCTCACTAGGTCCCAAAAGCGCTGCCCTTCCCCCATCAACTCATATTGACGTTCATCCAAGATTAGATCTCGCATAGCTACTTGGTTTCCAAGGTCAATGTCGACACCTGCCATCAAGTTAGGGAGCCCTCTTGCAGTTCTAATGCGATTGACTAGCGCTAAGGCAGCAGGGCCGTTGCCTAGGAAGTTTTCTGCCTCAGCCTGTAGAAGTAGAAGCCCCGAAAGTCGGAAGAATGGAATACCTTTATCGACCGCTGCAGATGCATCTGCTTGTGCGTTTCTATCCGTGAAAACGCCCATGAATTTGGTCATGATCCTTAGGAAAGGGAATTCAGAAGGGTCTTCAATTTCTATATTAAAGGCTGCTGTTAGGGGAATTCTAAAATCTCCTGGAATGCTGTTTTTCCATTTTTCCTCTACCGTTTCGGGGGGTACAATATTTGGTGTAAAACCCGCAAATTGGGCATGCCCTCCATTATTACCATCCTCTGCAAAGTTCCAAGCCAACCAAAAGATGATCTCATTACTGGAACCATTTCCACGGAAAATATTGGACCAGGCACCTTCAGATGTTTCAAGTTCATAGCCCAGACTCTCCAGTTCAATGATGGCATCGCGCACTGTGTCATAATTCTGATGACTACCAGGCCAAGCAAAAATGTGCGCTTTTAAGGCCAATATACCGCCACGAGAAAAGAGGTTTCTATTTCGATTAGTCTTAATTAGGGATTCCGCCTTCGACAGGTCTGGGAGAATGATCTGGTCATAAATATCGCTTACGGATGCTCTACCTTGGTTGAGGTCCACGCCTAGGTCATCGACAATCGTCTGGACATTGGGGACATCTCCCCAGATCCGCACCGCATAGAAATACATAAGTGCTCTCATGGCATGAACTTGAGCCAAGAGATCATTTTTTGAGGAGAAATCAGGGATTTCGGGAATGCGTTCTATGGCAATATTTGCATGAGCGATAGCTTGATACAAGCTCGACCAGTCTGCTCCTTGAGTCGTAATGGTCAAGTTGTTGCTGATCGTGGCCTGAATGCTTTCCCCTGGCCGATCATTCAGAATGAAATTATCGCCCCGGAACTCACCCCAGTACCAGAAATTCTGTTCAAAGGCTAACTGTAGGGAGTTGTAAATAGCGGCTACACCTAGTTCTGCATCAGATTCAGTTTTCCAAAAACCCTGCAAACTGAGCTGACTGCGTGGTGGTGTGTCCAGAAAGTCATCGCAAGAAATAAGGCTAAGAGCGATTAAGCAGCAACTAATATATTGGACTAGTTTCATAGTAGTTCTTTTTCAGATTTAGAAATTGAAGTTAGCTCCTAGAATAAATTCACGGCCTCTTGGGTACCTAGCATTGTCGATACCAGGTGTCAGGCTATTCTCTCCCGTGGTGACTTCAGGATCAAAACCAGTATAATTGGTCCAGACCAAGGCATTATTGACAGAAGCGAAAAGAGTTAATCCTGCAAATCCGATGCGGTCCAAGAAACGATCTTGCAGATTATAGGTAAGTTTGATATTGCGGAGCTTGATGAAATCAGCTTCTTCTACCCAATAAGAGGTTGGGGCTCCAGTGCCTAGCAAGTTCTGGGATCTCCTGCCATTGGGAAATAAAGCTGTATCATCTCCTGGACCCTCATAGGTATTGAGGATAATGTAAGGAATGGGAGTCCAAGAATTTAAAGTGAAATTGGACATCGTCTGATGAAAATTATTGAATACCTCCACATCAAACTGATAGTCAAACAAGAAAGAAAAAGAGAAACCTTTGTAGGTGAATTCATTTCTCCAACCCCCAAAGTACCTTGGGTAAGAATTACCTAGAACGGTACGGTCATCTCCATTGATTTGAAAATTATTGTCTAGATCCACGTAGTGATAATCACCTCCACCACTTATGTTGCCACCCACTCTGAGTTGATTGATTTCACCCGCATATACACTGCCATTGAGCGTGTAATTGGTGAAGTTTCCATTTCCATCAAAATTGGGGGTCAGTTGTGTGCCGTCTGGTGTGAATGCATTGGATTCGTCGTAGGCAAAGATTCCCACTATTTGATAGCCATAGAAGTTGCCTAAAGGTTGACCTTCCTCGGTTCGGTGGTTTCTGCTGGTGATCGGGACACCTCCCGCAATGTTAATGACTTTATTGACATTCGTGGCAAAGTTAAAATTGGTGTTCCACCTAAAGTCACCCAGACGAAGAACATTGGCTTGTAGGCTTATTTCTAAGCCTTTGTTTTCTACCTCACCTAGGTTAATTCTGGCCTGACTAAAGCCCGTCTGAGCGGCTAAAGGGAGATTGGCCAGGAGGTCAGTGGTCCGCTTGATATAATAATCTACGGTTACACTTACTCGACTGCGGAAAAGCCCAAGGTCAATTCCGAAATTCGTTTGTTCAGTCTCCTCCCAGGCGATGCCTGGATTAGCTAATTGGTTAGATAGACCCACGCCATTAAGACCTTGATAGAAATTACCAATGGATAGCAAGGCATCGAAGTCTCGGTTGTTGATGCGTTCGTTTCCGGTAATGGCATAACTTGCTCTGAGCTTGATATCGTCAAAGAGTTTTTGGTTTTGCATAAAAGATTCGCTGCTCAAGCGCCAGCCTACAGAAAGAGAAGGAAAGTTACCCCATCTATTTCCAGGCCCAAAGCGCGAAGAGCCATCCCTTCTAATGGTGGCGGATAGTAGGTACCGATCTCTATAGCTGTATCCAATTCTGCCGAATAGGGAGGCCAAGGCATGATCTCTTTCATCGGTGGTAAATGTATTAGCCGCATCAAATACCCCGGCCACATTGTTTAGGGTAGGGATGAGGCTATTGGCTAACATGCCTTGGATTTGCTCCTGTGGTCTGGCCCATTTCTGCGCACTAAAACCAGCAAGCAAACTTAAATTGTGATCCCCAAAATCTTTTTCGTAGGTAAAGAAACTTTCGTGGATCCAATTGTAGGCAAAAGCCGAAAAGAAGCTAGCGTCTATATTGTTATTTTGCCCTCCAATTGCTTCTGGCTCAAAAAAGGTGTTTCTCAATATTTCACCGTTGACACCGAAATTAGCCCGGTAACTGAGGTCCTTGATTAAATCAAACTCTACATATTGGAATAGACTGCTGGTAATGGTGCGGCGCCTGTCCTCTAGGCGATTCATGACATCCAATAGATTATTTCTACCACGAAAACTGGTGATGTTGGTCAGGTAGGAGCCATCCGGATTGATGTAAGGACTGTAGGCCGCCTTGATGATAGTGGCTCCATACCATTCTCCTTCACTGGACGGATCAATATTAAAGGTTTCTCCATAGGAAGCTTGTAATCTGACGCCCATTCTAATGCGATCAGTAAATTCATGATCAATATTGACACGTGTATTGAATCGCTGAAATTTTTGAGAAGGTAAAACGCCTTGTTGATTTAGAAAGCCAGAATTCCAGTAAAACTTGGTTTTTTCACTGCCTGATGAAATACTGAGGTTGGCTTGGTCTTTTATAGCCGTTCGATAAAAGATATCTTGAAAATCATTGTTGATCAACCACATTTGATTTAGGGTATCAACCAAAGTGTTCTTTTGGGTATTCCGCAAGAGATCGTAGAGCAGTCTCTCCTGCGCATTAGCCACTGGCATTTTTCTTAAAGTATTGTAACTTCTGAGATAGTTGACGCTGATGGAGGTTTTACCTACTACACCAGATTTAGTGGTCACAATAATCACCCCATTGGCTGATCGAGATCCGTAAATAGCTGCAGATGCCCCATCCTTCAAGACTTCAATAGACTTGATGTCATCCGGATTAATGTTGTCGATGTTGTCTACAGGCTGTCCATCTAGTATGAATAGGGGAGAAGAACCCGCATTAAAGGTAGAGGCACCCCGAATTCTAATTACGCCCGTTTCTCCAGGCGCACCGGAGCCCGTATTGATTTGAATACCGGCCATTTGGCCTTGAATAGCCTCAAAGACATTGGCAGGTGATCGCTGACTCAATTGCTCAGCGTCTACTGAAGCGATTGCTCCTGTAACATCCCTCTTTTGCTGAATGCCGTAACCGACAACCACAATTTCATCTAATTCAGAGGCGGAGGCCTGCAGTGCCACATTCATGGTAGTACTTGTCCCTACGGTCTGTTCCAAATTGGCAAATCCGATGTAAGAAAATACTAGGATTTGACCTTCTTCGGCCTCGATAAGATAGTTTCCGTCTATATCAGTAATGGTGCCGGTACTGGTACCCTTAATGACTACCGAGACACCGATTAATGGATCGCCAGTTGTAGCATCTGTGACTTGCCCCGTAATTGAAGCGTAACCTTTCTCTTGCTCAAGGCTCTCTGGCCAGGCGGTATATGCCGCCCCATCCATTGGTAAGGCCATCAGTAGTGCGGTGATCAGTACTAGGGAGAAAAAAGGAGGTAAAGTAGGAGAAGTCTGGCTTAGCATGATGTGATGTGTTAGTTGGCTAAATTGTAAATGGAAATCTGTATGACTTCCCGAGCTAAAAACTGTTCAAACTTTAAATTTGTATGACAATTTTATCGAAAGATATATAATTTGTATGACAAAAATAAGATCATTGCCCTATTTTTATGTTTTATTGATCTTTTTAGCGGTAATTTGTCTGATGTTTATGAACAAAACATAGGTATTTTTTATTTTTGTATTACAAATTTAAGCTTGAAGTACAATTATACTTTATGTCAACTATCCAATTTCCTATCGTAACTATGAAGCATCGCTTTCTTCATTTATGGCTAGTGTGTAGCCTTGCCATTTTTTCATGTCAAACCAATCGTTATCCAGTATCTAGTGACAACGAGAATCAAACGACTGCTAACGAAAGGGAAATGATTGGCAGTACAAGCGCTCCGGCTGGCTGGGAATTATTATTTAATGGCCAAGATTTGCGGGGCTGGTACCTGGCAACCAGAGATACCAATTATAGCGGTACCAAAGAAGACCTATTTCAGGTAAGGAACGGCCTGATTCATGTTTATCCTGATCAGCCCCATAATTCATCCCAAACTTTTGCTGGCCTAATTACTGAAAAGTCCTATTCCAACTATCATCTTAGTCTGGAGTATCGATGGGGCACGAAGAAATTCAAACCTCGCCATGAATTTGTTCGAGACGCCGGAGTGATCTTCCATGTGCACGGCTCAGATGTGATTTGGCCCAATGGAGTGGAAATGCAGATTCAGGAAGGGGATACTGGTGACTTGTGGGCCATCAACACTCGGGTCAGCTCCAAAGTCCACCCTGTAATAAGAAATTACAGCTCAAATGGTCAAATTGTGACCATGGGACATCCTCAACAGCGCTTTCACCGTTTTCATCGCTCTTATTCATGGGAGCGACCTGGGTGGAATAAATTAGAAATCATAGTTCGGGGAGATCAGGCGGTATTTAAACTAAATGAGAAAGTAGTAAATGAAGCCATTGATATCCTCTACACTGACCAGGAGACGAAGACTTATCTGCCATTAAAATCTGGCAAGATATTGCTTCAAGGTGAAGGAGCAGAAATATATTATCGGAACATCTTCATTAAGGAGATCCCAAATCTGCATTATGTGATTGATGCGACTACTAATTATGAAAGTGCGGTAGAGGAAGGTTTCATCAAGCCTTACATCGATAAAAGGAGAAAGGCGCTTGCCATTAATGCTAGCAAGTTCAAAGGGGATTTTCAAGCCGCAGTCTATACATTTGAAAGGGAATCTGGAACTTACGACCTTAAACTAGTAGCCCTTGCTGAACTAGATGGTGAAAGTCAATATCGAATCGCGATCAATGGACAGGAAATCAAGGAGGTTAAAAGGAATCCGATGATCTTTGGTACAGCTCTGCCCGATTATACTCCCGTAACCCACATTTGGAAAGACCTTAAGTTGTCAAGGGGAGATCGGATTAGGATCGCCTCAAGTTCCGACACCAATGGAAAAGTGCCAGAGGGAGATACCACGGCCTATTCTAGAGGAAGATTTACTCAACTCATTTTTGAGCGACAATGAAGCACTTGCAGCAATACAAGATAGAACCTTTATTATTAGTAACGTGTGTGATAGGGCTATGCTGGCAGCCAGTTCCTATATGTGCTCAAGACAAGGCTCAACCCTATAATGTCTTGATGATCATGGTGGATGACCTAAATGACTGGGTTGGCTTTTTGGATGGCCATCCACAGGGAGATACGCCTAATATGAATAAGTTAGCAACTGAGGGATTAACCTTCGAACGCGCCTACACCGCAGCTCCGGCCTGTAATCCATCTAGGGTGGCCATATTCACCGGATATCGACCAAGTACGACCGGTGTTTATAAAAATGCCCACTACATGCGTAATGCCCCTTTACTAAAGGAGGCTGTAACCCTGCCGGAGTATTTTGCACAGCACGGATATTTTACCACTGCTAGAGGTAAGCTTTTTCACCGGCTCAAGACAAAATGGGCAGAAGCTGAAACTTGGGAACACTATCATTTTCCACAGGGAGATCAGATGATTCAGCATCCGGAGAAGAGTGCGGAACGTCTAGCTGGAGGATTGAGCTTTAATCCGAATGGAGGCAATAATTTTGATTGGGGAGATCTTTCAGTGCCTTTGGAAGAAACGATGGATTTTCAAACGGCTAGTTGGGCCGCCGAAGAATTACGGAAAGAGCATGACCGACCTTTCTTTATCGCTTGTGGAATATTCAAACCTCACTTACCTTGGTATCTACCTGGAGGCTATCGAGATGCCTTTCCAATCGAGCAGTTGGATATGCCTAAGGTTAACCCGGACGATCTCGATGATATCCCTTCATATGGACAAGCCATCTCGCAGGGCTTGGATGAAAATCACGACTACCAAAGACTGAAAAGACATGGCTTGGAGAAAGAGGCTGTACAGGCCTATCTAGCTAGTATGAAATATGCAGATGATTGCGTAGGTATCGTGTTGAAGGCATTGGAGCAGAGTGCTTATCGAGACAATACTATTATTTTACTAATTGGGGATCATGGCTGGCACTTCGGAGAAAAACTTCATTATCGGAAGTTTTCACTTTGGGAGGAATCCTGTCGAGTTCCGTTTGTGCTTAGAGTGCCTGGAATCACACGGCCCGGAAGCCGGTCGTCAAGGCTAGTAAATCTAGTGGATATTTTTCCAACATTGACAGACCTTTGCGGTCTGCCTTCTAAAGTTGACAATGATGGTGTGAGCCTGAAGCCGCTTCTCCGGAAACCCAATCGGAAATGGCATAGATATAATCTGACAACCCTGGATTACCAAGCTCATAGTGTTATTACCAAAAGATGGCGATACATCAGATATCCCGATGGTAGTGAGGAATTGTATGATCATCGACGTGATCCTCTAGAATGGAAAAACTTGGCCAGAAAACGCCAGTTTCAAAGTAAAAAGAAAAAACTGCAGGCCAAATTTCCGATCATTAATGCCCCGGCCGTTAAACCTGAGAAAGTACCTTCCTACGAAATCAATTAATTGCAAACCATGTGTTCTCCTAAACAGTCAAAAAGGTTGAAGATAGTGCAGCTCCAACATGTAGAGCATGGGCGGCGCCTCGCCATCGTCAATGAACCATTTCTTAGCATCATCGAACCTTATGAAACCTGCTATGATATCGCCTTAGCAGCTATTGCGCAAGGCAAGCGACTGACACAGCTCCTGCAAGAGGGTGTCTCCTCCGTGCAAATGGATTATGACCTGATCTATCAGGGAGATAGCGATTGGCGATTACTACCTGCTTTTGATCACCCTTATGATCCCTTGCATTGTATGCTTTCTGGTACAGGTTTAACACACAAAGCAAGCGCGGAGAACCGGCAAAAGATGCATATGGCTCAACAATCTTCAGTAGAAACAGATAGTATGAAGATGTATCGCTGGGGAGAGGAAGGGGGAAAGGTGCCACCAGGTCAAATTGGGGTGCAACCTGAATGGTTCTACAAGGGAAATGGAACCAGCCTAAGGGCTCATGGGGCAGCTCTGAGTGTTCCTAACTATGCTGATGATGGGGGAGAAGAACCCGAAGTTGCAGGTGTTTATATCATAGATGAAAGGGGACGGCCATGGAGAATTGGGTTCTGCACGGCTAACGAGTTTTCTGATCACCAGATGGAAAAGAAGAACTATCTATATTTAGCACCCTCCAAGATTCGTAATTGTGCGATTGGCCCAGAATTGGTTATAGACATCGATTTTGATGATATTATAGGAAAGGTCGGTATCATTCGAGAAACAGAAAGTATGTGGCGTCGGACTATCAAAACAGGTGAAAAAAATATGGCGCATAGCCTGAGTAACTTGGAGTATCATCATTTCAAATACGCCAATCATAGGCAGCCAGGTCAGGTTCATATTCATTTCTTTGGAGCAGACGCTTTTAGTTTCGGTGAAGGTTGGGTTTTGCAGGATGGAGATATGATGGAAGTGCAGTGGGAGGGCTTAGGTAGACCCCTTAAGAACTATCTAGTAGTCGATGAAGGGGAAGAACATATGGTGAGCGTGCAGACTATGCGATAGCGACTTATCCTTCTAAGTAGTGTTTGTTGCGCCCCTTCATGGGCAATATATTTTGCAAAAAAAATGTACAATAGAGCAAAGTTTCAGCCTTTCTGCCCTCATCGAACACTGTCTTGAATAGTTATCTTGTTGAACTTTCCACATTGAGGCCAGTCTAAATTCTTTGAGATGAAAAATCTTTCCCTTGGCTTATTGATACTTACTCTGCTGAGCCTACTGATAGCTTGCAGGGATCAGGATTCCGAAAAGTCGGATAGTGAATCCCAATTAATAGTTTCGGACTCCATTCGAATTCGCGATCCCTACATTTTCGCTGATACCAACTCCATGACTTATTACATGTATGCGCAAATGCAGAACAGATTGCAAAGGGAAGCGACCAAGGGGGGAGAGGGTCGGAATCAGCAGGGCGTAGAAGTCTATACCAGCAAGGATCTTAAACATTGGACAGCTCCCAAAGCAGTACTCGAACTGGCAGATGATTTTTGGGCACGCAAAAGTGTCTGGGCACCAGAAGTCCATGCTTATAAAGGGCAATACTACCTTTTTGTGACGCTTACCTCAACAGAAAAGATTACAGAAACTCCACACCCAAAGAACGATGAAACCCAGTGGAAGAGAGGCACACATATATTCAGGTCAAGTTCATTGGAGGGACCTTTTGTGGCGATGCAGTCGGCTGCGCATACTCCTGCGGATTGGATGAGTTTAGATGGAACGCTGTGGGAGGAAAATGGAACACCCTATATGGTTTTTTGTCATGAATGGGCGCAAGTGGAAGATGGGACTATGGAAGTGGTAGAGCTGTCTGCCGATCTTTCTGAGCCTATTGGCAAGCCCCGGTTCCTCTTTAAGGCCTCCGAAGCCTCATGGGTGAGAAATATGAAAAATGTGGGCATTAAACGCAATGGACTAGTAACGGACGGTACTTTCTTCTACCAAAACAGAAAAGGAGAGCTACTTATGCTATGGTCTAGCTTCGGAGAGCAGCGCTACGCAATGGCTATGGCCCGATCTCAAAGTGGCTCCGTGTTTGGTCCCTGGGAGCAGATTGAACCACCGATTATAACCGCTGATGGCGGACACGGAATGCTTTTCGAAGATTTCGAGGGGCAACTACTCCTGGCTTGGCATCAACCGAATGGTGGTCTCCGAGAGCGCTTACATCTACAACCCGTTCGGGAGAATGAAGAAGGGCTTCTCGAACTGACAGACTGAATATTGAAGTAGCTATTTTTTACTGAGGTATGGTCTTTGCACTTGGCATCAATAGTGCTCAGGTCACCCTGGAGGCCCGCTGTGCTGAATACTGCTGCTGCTGAAAAACTCCGTTTATGAAATATACCTATTTTTTTGTTCTAAGCTTATTTTCCTACCTTCTCATGGATTGTCAGGGCAGCTACAAGAGCGCTGATTCCCAATCCAATACCGCAACTCGCCCCAACATCATTTTAATTATGACTGATGATATGGGCTGGAGCGATATCGGTTGCTACGGTGGCGAGATCCCCACACCGCATATTGATGCACTGGCTGCTGAGGGCCTGCGTTTTACACAGTTTTACAACAATGCGCGCTGCTGCCCCACCCGAGCATCATTGATGACGGGCCTGTATTCTCATATGACGGGAATTGGGCAGATGTCCGAAGACCCCTATAAAGAGCGCATGGCCCGGCACGATTATGGGACCTTTGGTTATCGCGGATTCCTAAATCGGAATTCTGTGACGCTAGCGGAAGTATTGCAGACCAATGGCTACCATACCTACATGACGGGAAAGTGGCACCTGGGTATGCATGGTGAAGAAAAACGACCCTTACAAAGAGGCTTTGAACGCTATTATGGCACTTATGCAGGAGCTAGTAGCTATTTCAAACCCCAGGGTTTGCGGCGCCTTTATGAAGGTAATGAAGCTTTGGATCCTCCTACTGATCCCGATTACTATACCACGGATGCTTATACCGATCGTGCTATTACATACATAGAGGAACAGGCAGATGATGCACCTTTTTTCTTGTATCTGGCCTATAACGCTCCACATTGGCCACTTCACGCTAAGCAGCAGGATATTGAGCTATTCAAAGATAAGTATCAGGGAGGCTGGGACGAGGTTCGGGAGGAGAGAAACCGCCGTCAGATCGAAATGGGCTTAGTGGATGCCAACTGGGGGGTAGCTCCGAGAGATAATCGGGTTAGATCTTGGGAAGAGCTATCTCAGCCAGAGAAGGATACGGTGGCCTATCGTATGGCAGTATATGCCGCTCAAGTCTATGCGGTAGATTATAATATCGGGAAGTTGGTGGATTACCTGAAGGCTAAAAATAAATATGAGGAAACGCTTATTATCTTTCTGGCTGATAACGGTGCCTGTGCAGAAATGTACGACGAACTGGGCAGCAAAGCATATGCTCGAATTAACGATCCCAATTTCAGTGGAGCTGTATCCTATGGTATTGGTTGGGCCAATGCATCTAATACGCCCTTTCATGAATATAAGGTAAAGCCCTATGAAGGTGGTCTGGCTACGCCATTAATTTTACACTATCCAGATTTTGATATGTATGATAAAGGGGGAGTTTCTAATAGTTTTGGGCATATTACGGATGTGATGCCTACCTTGGTAGAGCTGAGCGGGAGCACCTATCCTGATACCTTCCACAATAGGCAGGCCATACCACCAACTGTCGGTCGGAGCTTGGTAGAGGTGATGAAAAATGGAAAAAGACCAGCACCTGATTACTGGTTCTGGGAGCATCAGTACTACGGGGCAATAAGAAAAGGTGACTGGAAGGCCGTGGTGAACCTTCGGGACCAACAATGGGAATTATTTGATCTAAAGAATGACCGAACCGAACAGTATGATCTGGCTCCAGAAAACGAAGTACTCCTGGAGGAACTACAGCTTAAATGGCAGGAATGGGCTGATAGCCATCATGTGTTTCCTAAGCGAAAAAGCTAGGTAGGCTCGACTTTGGTTTATTCATATTCCCATTTGTATACCCAGGGATCTTGGGTTTGCTGCTGAAAGAGCTGCACTTTTCTTTTCAGACCATCCAGAATCTCCTTATGGGCGGGGTCATCAGCTAGATTTACCGTCTCATAAGGGTCATCAGCGATATTGTATAGCTCAAACCTAGGTCGGTGCAGAAACTCCTTTACGGGTTTACTGCCCAGACTAGACAGCTTGTTACTCAGCACACTTTGCCAGGTTTTCGAAGCGTACAGATCTGAAGCGAATGGGTATTCGAGGCCACTAGCTAGATTCAGGATGAGTTTGTACTTTTCTCCTCTGACGACCCGCATTGGATAATACATGGTGACCTCATGGAAAGTATGGGAGGCATAGACTTCAGAACGATCCAAGGTGTTTCCTTCGATAGCTGCTACAAATGATTGTCCATGAATAGTAGTGTCCACGGAGGTTACATCAGCCACCTCCAAGATGGTCGGCATAAGGTCAGCCCATGTTACCAATTCATAGCTAATCCGTTCTACCTTTTGATTAGGCATTTTGGCGATTAAAGGCAACTGCATGCCGGCCTCATAGAGCGTCGTTTTAGCTCCGGGAAATGCCATCCCGTTATCAGAGATATATAGGATCATGGTGTTGTCCAACTTGTCGCTTTCTTCCAGGTAATCCAAGAGTTTTCCCACTCCCTTATCCAGGCGAGAAATGGACTGGTAGTACTGGGCTATTTCAGCTCTAGTTTCCGGGTTATCGGGTAGGAAGGGAGGAACGATGACCTGGTTCGGGTCATATTTCTCCTCCTCCACCTTAGGATATCCCGAAGTGATATTGCCGAATCGATCCGGCTGGTAAGGGAGCTCCTCCGCAAACCCTCCTCCGCGATGCGGATCTGAAAAGCAAAAATAGAGAAAAAAAGGCTCGGATGTTTCTGCCTTGATAAACTGCTCGCAGGCTTCCGCCATTTCTATTGTACTGCGGGAGTGTGCTTTAAAGCGGTGTTGGAAGCGAAACACTGCTTCCGGTGCGACATGATATTTCCCCACATGGCCCGTTCGATACCCCGCTTCCTCCAATCGGACAGGTAAACTTGTGAGCTTATCGTAGGCACTAAAGTGATGATAGGAATGCATATGACCAAAATGACCATTTGCGTGATTATGAAGACCGGTGAGAATGACCGAACGACTGGCGCTGCAACTGGCTGTAGTGCAGAATGCTCGTTCAAAGCGGGTGCTTTGTTTCGCAAGCTTGTCTAAGTTTGGTGTTTTTATGACTGGATTCCCGTAACAGCCAATCGCATCTTTCCCATGATCGTCAGCTACCATCAGGATAACATTGGGGCGATCAGTGTTGAACGCCGAAGTGTTTGAACCGCTCTGATCTGCAGACTCGCAGGAACCACAAAGAAGTATTGACAGGATGAATAAGGTTTTTCGCATGGTGGCAAACTTAAGTTTTTAGGTGTATTTGTGCTAATAGGCTACCGATAAGATGTAAAGCAGATTTAGCCTTGCTTTTACGTCCGCGTTTCATAGTTCAAGATACTAAACTTAGTCTGTGTCGTTCTGCATTCCAGTGGCAGATTGAAGGTGGAAATGTACGATCCAGCAAATAAATGGATGATACCGACAGTGGTCTGGGGTGGCACTTCAATACATTTGAGATAGTCTTCATCTCAATTGTAATTCATGCGATATCTCATTCTTTGGCTGCTGCTGTTGATCTATGCTTGTGAAACTAGCACAAAGTCCACCAGCTCTACAGTGACTCCGTGGGCAAGCAGTCAAATAGAAACCTCTCTTACCGAACGGGTCAAAGGCCGTGATTTCCCCTCTGCATTCCAAGCATGGTACGGGATTGACATGCTGGACTACCCACAAGGTACAGAGGAGCAGCGTCTCCAGGCTGCTGCCAAGCATGATCTACTATGGGAAGAGCCTCTTAGCCAATTGGGAGAAGGAGTTGATTTGGTATTGGGTTTAAAGTGGGCAGGAAAATATGACGGCTTGGCTATTGAGTTTGAGAAACAAAGCTTAGAAAAAGCCCGGTCCAATAGGGCCCGATTGCTGACACTCAATCCGAATATGGTCTTCCTCTTTGAAATTCGTTGGCGTGATGCTCCTAGCAGCTTCTTACCGGAGGATAGCCCCTTCTGGAAGCGCTTGGATAATGGTGAAATTGAAAAAGGCTGGCAAGGCGGTTGGGTTCCCTTTTATCTGTTGGATTACGAAAATGAAGCTTTTCAAGACAATGTAGCACGACAAGCTAAAATCGCCCTGGAAAGTGGAGTGTATGATGGCGTGATGTTGGATTGGAGTGGGCACCTGCCCATAGTGAAGAAGGTCCGCCAAGCAATTGGCAAGGACGGCCTCATCGTCGTCAATATTCATGATGATATAGCTGATGGTGAAAAATACAAGGACTATATCAATGGCTCTTTCATGGAGTTGAATCCAGAAGATCAGAGTACTAGAACTTCAAAGTTTTCCCAAGACCGCAACCTAAGGCAGTGGGAAAACATTCAAAAAGCACTCCTGTGGTTCGAAGAGAATCTGCAGCCGCCGAGGATTAATTGTCTAGAGGTTTGGGGAGATCGCAAAGACATGGCGCGCATGCGCGCCACTACAACACTGGCACTCACCCATTCGGATGGCTATGTATTGTATGGTGATCCTAATCCATTAGAGACACCAGATCATCTCCATGACTGGTATAGCTTCTGGGATGTACCCTTGGGTAAACCAAAGGGGAAGATGACACCATTGAGCAATGGTGCTTATCAGCGGGAATTTCAAGGAGGTCTTGTAGTGTACAATCCTTTCCGAAATGGGACCATTACGGTACGTTTCCAGCAGGAGCGTACTCGTGCTAGTAGTGGCCAAAAAGCCACCGAGTTCAGTATTGCTGATCGTGACGGGGACATCTTCTATTAAACTTGCTCACCAAAACGGACCATGACCAACTTTGATTTACATCTTCTGGATTATTTGGCCTTCTTCGGCTATTTTATTGTCCTGAGCTTCATTGGCTTCTGGTACGGTCGAGGAAAAAAAGAAGATGCAGCCGACTATTTCCTTGCAGGGAAATCCTTGCCCTGGTATGTGGTGGGTAGTTCTTACATCGCCGCTAACATTAGTACGGAACACTTTATTGGTTTAATTGGGGCAGCAGTGATTTATGGCATTTGCGTGGCCACAGGAGAATGGAGTACAGTGATTGCGTTTACCTTTCTGATCTGGCTGTTTATTCCTTATCTCTTGACTTCCAAAGTTCTTACGGCCCCGGAGTTTTTGGAAAAACGCTTTAATAGGCACATGCGGTTGATTTTCGCCATGGTATCCATCTTGGCCAATGTGTTTGCTTTTATGGGGCCTGTGATCTATGGGGGGAGTCTGATTTTGACAGAATTCTTTGGTATGAATGCGATCTTGGCTTGTGTGTTGATAGGGACCACCACCGGGGGCTGGGTAATCTGGGGTGGATTGAAATCGGCCGCCTTTATGGATGTACTGACGATCCTGATCATGATCATTGGCGGACTAAGTGTGACCTACTTAGGATTATTACATCTAGGTGGAGGCAATGGATTGTTGGTAGGGTTTCGACAGATGATCGATACGAACCTTGGACAGCTTGCCTGGTCTCAAGTCTGGATCGAAGAGCAGGTACCGAATATTCTGAAGGGAGCGGAAAAAGGCAGTAAATATGATCGTTTATCCGTCATTCAGCCGCTCAATCACTATTCCAATCCTTGGACCCATTGGGTCTTTAGCTTCTTCTATATTGGTCTTTGGTATACGGTGATCAATCAGACGATGGTCCAGAAGATATTTGCAGCTAAAGATATGTATCATGCGCGAGCAGGGATGGTACTAGCCAGTTTCTACAAGCTCTTGTTACCCATCATCGTGGTGTTTCCAGGGCTAATTTACTTTGCAATGCGGCCTGACTTCCTGGCTTCTAATGACTGGCAATTCATGAGCGATGAGGCCAATAAGACCTATATCGTTATGATCAATACCTTGGTCCCTACAGTGATGAAAGGAATATTGTTAGCGGCCTTATTCGGTGCTATACAATCTACCGTCAGTGCAGTATTAAACTCTACATCTACCATGCTCACGGTAGATATCTATCAAGAATACTTTCAACAGGATCGAACCCCGCAACACTATATTCGATATGGAAGGCGTATCGGCCTCATCATCTTGATCATCTCGATATTATTCGCGATTATCCTGGCTACGGTCACCCAAGTCAACCTATTTATCCTGATTCAGGCTCTGTACACCTTTATTGCTCCGCCTTTCTCGGCCGTTTTTCTGCTAGGTGTATTGTGGAAACGCGTCAATGGACTGGATGCGGTGACCACGGTGATAGCCGCTTTCTTGATGGCGGGCTTTTTGAAGTTCTTAGAATTCGGCCCCTTAGCAGCATCCAATTCGGATCTAGCGGGCCTGATCAAGCCTTTTGCCAATCAAGCTTTGATTACCTGGTGTTTTGCCATGATCATTTGCACCCTATCTGCCTTGATATCACCTGCTCCACCGGATCCACTGAGTGAAGATCTGACATTCAGTATTAAGAAAGGAACCTTGTGGGAAGGGCTGGGCGGTCGATGGTACAATAGCATCTTCTTTTGGTGGTCGCTTAGCATACTGTTACTAGTGATCATTATTTTCTGGTTTTCAGTAGGTTATTCGTAGGGGATCAATCTATAAAACTATTCCATGGGCATGGAATGAAATACAAAATGTGATGTATGTAATTAATTCAAATTTAGCAGCACATCCGCCGATGGGCTGGAATAGTTGGGATTGTTTTGGGGTGGATGTAAGAGAAGAGGAGGTGCGAGAGAATGCGGTATTTATGGCGAAGCATCTGAAGGCCTACGGTTGGGAGTACATCGTGGTCGATCTGGGATGGTATGCTCCGGAGGCTACCCGTCATAACTATAAAGAACCCAAAATCCCGATGCGGATCGATCCTTATGGGAGATTGATGCCAATTGAGGAGCGTTTTCCCTCCGCTGCTGGAGGAAAAGGCTTTCGACCACTTGCTGATTATGTCCACAGCCTTGGACTAAAATTTGGCATCCATATTATGCGTGGGATTCCCTGGATAGCTGTTGAAGAAAACACTCCAATTAAGAACAGCATGGCCACTGCTGCCGAGATAGCCAATGCGGAGGATACGTGCCTCTGGTTTAACAGTATGTATGGAGTGAATACCACGGTGGAAGGAGGGCAGGCCTATTACGATTCACTACTAGAACTATACGCTTCATGGCATGTAGACTTCATTAAGGCAGATGATTTGGGCTTTTGGGATGGGGATGGCATGATGTCTCCCTATCGAGTGGATGAAGTAGAAGCCCTCAGTCAGGCCGTGTTTAAATGTGATAGAGATATTGTTTTGAGTCTCTCACCTGGGGCAGCCTATATCGGAGACACTAATCATCTCCGACGTCATGCCCATATGTGGCGCATTAGTTGTGATTTCTGGGATGATTGGGAAGCTCTAAAACGGCAATTTCCTCGTTGTGCACGCTGGGCTAGTCGGATCTGCACTGGCCATTGGCCAGATGCAGATATGTTGCCACTCGGTCAGATTGGAATCAGGGGAGAGATTGGGACTACACGCCAAACCAATTTTACTAGAAATGAGCAATATACCCTAATGACCCTTTGGTGCATTTTTCGCTCCCCATTGATGTTTGGAGGACACTTCCCGGGGAGTGATCCTTTCTCCATCCAGCTGATTACCAATCCGGAGGTTATTGCGGTGAATCAGCAAAGCCGGAATAATCGAGAGTGGTACCGCGATGAGGAACAATGTATTTGGATAGCAGATGATGATAGTGGATCAGCCAAATATTTGGCCTTGTTCAATCTAGCGGATCAGGAAAGAAAGACGATCGGATTGGATTTTGCGCAATGCGCTTTGGACAGTCCAGTCCAGGTGCGAGATCTATGGAAACGGGAGGAAATGGGAAAGTATGAAGAAAGCTTTCAATTTGAATTACCCCCTCATGGCGCCGGCCTGTTTCGATTGTCCCCAATTCATGAGTAGTCATCAATTACCATCGCCTCCAATGGTATCAAACTGTTTAACTAGTCAATTATGAAACGAATTGTCCTCTCTTATTTGTTGTCTTATTTGTTTGTTGCGGCAAACTGTCAAACACAGCTGCCAAATATCGTTTTCATCTTTTCTGATGATCTAAGCTTTCGGGATCTCAGTATCTACGGGCAACGAGAATTTCAGACCCCCCATCTTGACGCATTGATTCGACATTCCACCCGCTTCACGCAAGCTTATGCTGGTGCTCCCGAATGTGCCCCTTCTCGCGGCACCATGCTAACCAGCTTGCATGTTGGCCACGCTCCGATTCGCCTGAACAGAAGCGCCAGGGGATTCGAACCCTTACCCGATTCCGCATTTACCTTCGCTGAAATGTTACAGGAGGTAGGGTATCGAACTGGTGTGGTGGGGAAATGGGGATTGGGTTACCACGATACTGAAGGCCGGCCTACCAATCAGGGGTTCGATTATCACTATGGTTATTTAACGCATTATGAGGCGCACTCTTACTTTCCAAGCGTTTTGTATGAAAATGGAAAAACGATTCCGTTTCCGGAGAATAATCGGCACAATATCCAATCCCTGTATGATAAGGAGCGACAGCCAAAGGTCAAAGCGCAATCTGAAGCCTCTTATGATGCTCACGGTAAGCTACACCGAGCTGATTTGACCCAAGCGACTTATGCACCAGATCTGCTCGATGATAAAGCCTTGACCTTTATCGATCGGAATAAGCACCAGCCGTTCTTCCTCTATTATACCGCCAACTTGCCACATGGCCCTCCCATTGTGGACAGCCTACGGCAAATGACGGATAAGACCGATATGGACCTGCTCTCCAGGGAATGGGGGGCTATGGTGCAACGACTGGATATTAGCGTGGGTAAATTGATTGATAAATTAAAAATGGAGGGTTTATACGATAACACCATGATCGTTTTTGCCTCAGACAACGGTTATGCCATGCACAATCCGGCCAAGAATACCCATGGTAAGCGCCTTTGGCCGGATGATCAACACATTAGGAATAAAGGGCCGTTCTATGGGGGTAAATTTAGTGTTTGGGAAGGAGGGATGCGCGTTCCTTTTACCATTAAGATGCCTCGACAACGGCAACCCAAGCTTGTCAGTCAGCCCGTGTGGCTGCTCGATCTATTCCCTACTTTCGCCGAGCTGGTAGCTTACCCTAAGACCTTAAAGATTGATGGCTATAGTCTCCTTGGCCTCATGCAAGGAGATCATAATGCGATACCCATGCATAGAGTTTTGTATTTCTACAAGCGAAATGAACAAGCCATACGACAAGGCCCTTGGTTTGCCTTTCGAGGGCATCCTACCCAAGATCTCCAGCTCTTCCTCCCTGCCGAAGATCAAGCCTTACAGGTCAACTTGGCAGATCTGTATCCTGCCGTGACGCAATCACTAACAAAGGTTATGAATGAAATACACGAACCCCATCCTTGGTACTGGAACCCTGGGGATGATGAGGTTTCATTTCAGGGTAAGATCAAAAGGGCTGAAAGTACCGGCCAAACCATTAGGATTTATCGTCCCAATGGGCTGAAATGGATGCCTTGGGAAAGGAAATAGAAGTAATAACTTACACCGATGGCTAGCGCCAGCACAAAAGCTAAAACTGCGATTTGATCAAGCGGTCATTGTTCAGCGCCAAATATGAGATTATGGGACAATTCAACAATCTTACAGTTCTGATTTTCATGCTGTTCTGTTCAGTAGCTTCAAGCCAGTCTGTAGCAGCCTTGCTGGATATGTATTCAGCCAAAGAGGGGGTGGAATGGGATCCTCATAGACAGACGATAACTTTTCTGAAAAGTGGGACTATACAATCTACCCAAAATAGCTGGCGAATCCCACACACGGTTAAGCAGGTAATTATTGCTGAAAATGTAACCCTGATAGGACGATTCGATTGTAGCAGTGATCTGGTCATAGAAGGGCAGGATAGGGACAACTCCATCCTTTTTGGTACCGATGAACCAAAATATGCGAAGAGAAACGGTGGGGGAGATAAGCTTTCGGCGGTTCGAGTGACTAAGGGTAGGGTTAGACTGCAAAACCTCACTTCTCTCAACCCCAAGGGATTTCATTTTACCAGCCGTGATGGTAGTGGTTTCTTCGAAATTTCGAATTGTAATCTATATGATCGACGGGGTGGACAACAAAACAACAGTGATGGTATTGTGACCTGGGGTGGTGGAAAGGTCTCCAACTGCTACATCGCTTCAGGAGATGATGCCATTAAAGTGTACGGATCAATTACTGTGGAGGACACCCATATTGAAATGATTCCGAATGCGGTCCCTATTCAATTGGGATGGGGAAACTATGGAAACGGAGCTGTTGGGATTTTTAAGAATATAAAGATAAGCGGAACAGAAGGTCGCTATGGTGCTGGAAGACCGATTATTTCAGCCAGGAGGGGAAAGTACCAAAAGAAGATCCTGATTGATGGCATAACAATCGATAATCCCCATGCTAGCTTGTTGAGCTTCCGAGAAGGGCATGGTGATTTCCAAATATCAATTAACAGAGCCAATATCCGGGTGGCACGCTTTCAACATGATTGGAATGCTGAAGTGCAAGCCAACATCAAGATTTGTGGTGTCGAGTACGATGAAAACACTGAACTTAATCAGTGGAATTGCGCAAAATGAAAAGACCGTTTATTCTCCTAATCGTTTTAGCCAAGGCCTGCCAAGCGGGCAAAGTCCCTATGAAAAGATGATGCTGAACTTGGCGACTCCATTAGTGCATTTCCAACTCGGACTGTCCGCTCATTATTTTGACTATTACACCAATCATTGTGATCATGCAAAACAGAACAAAGAAACAACTTCTCTTCCTCATTGCTATGGCCAGCTTCACCTTGAACTCAGTTGGACAGGAAACCACCTATGACATCAGTGGGGAGCTCAAGAAATGGCACAAAGTAACACTCACTTTCGAAGGCCCAGAGACGAGCGAGGATCATCGATTTAATCCCTTCTTACATTATCGATTGAATGTTACATTCCGCAATGGCAAAAAAACTTATGTGGTGCCAGGCTATTTTACAGCGGATGGAAACGCAGCCAATACCTCTGCTATTAAGGGGAATAAATGGCGCGTCCACTTTGCACCAGATGAGGTTGGGGAATGGACCTTTGAAGTGTCCCTTCGTAGAGGCAATAATGTGGCCGTTTCTCCAAGCCCGCTGGCAGGAAGTGCTTTTAGTCGACTAGACGGACTGACCGGGTCATTCACTATTGCGTCTACGGATAAGCTAGGACGGGATAATCGGGCCAAAGGGCGACTGAACTACATCGGCAAACATTATTTACAATTTGCGGAGACTGGCGAATACTTCCTCAAAGCTGGAGCAGATGCCCCCGAGAATCTCTTGTCCTATGTTGATTTTGATGGCAACTTCAAAACCGATGGACATAAAGATAAATTTATAAAAAATTGGGAAGCACACGTGGGAGACTGGAAGGAAGGCGATCCCAGTTGGCAGGGAGGAAAAGGTAAGGGGCTCATTGGGGCAATTAACTACTTGGCGTCCAAAGGTATGAATGCTTTCTCCTTTTTAACCCTTAATATCGCTGGCGATGATCAAAATGTCTTTCCTTATGTTAGCTACGACAATTACGAACGTTTCGATTGTAGTAAGCTGGACCAGTGGGAGATACTCTTTGAGCATGCCGATAAGTTGGGAATGTTTCTGCATTTCAAGACTTCCGAAATGGAAAATCAGGGTTTACTGGATGGAGGAGAACTGGGTATACAACGAAGACTATACTACCGCGAGTTGGTGGCGCGCTTTGGCCATCACCTCTCCCTTAATTGGAACATTGGGGAAGAAAATGGGAAATGGGTGAAAAATCATCCCACCCCCTGGCAAACTACCACCCAGCGCTTAGCCATGGCCCAATACTTCCACGAACATGATCCTTATCAACATCATGTGGTGATTCATAATGGGCAACAGTTCTACGATCTTCTAGGTCCCGAATCGAAGTACACCGGTATTTCTCTACAAACCCATCACGCTAATTTTGACCAAGTACATCCACATACACTCAAGTGGAGAAAACTTTCCGCCGATATGGGTAAGCCCTGGGCAATTGCCGTTGATGAACCCGGAGATGCCCAACATAGTTTGTTGCCTGATGCTGAAGATCCCGAGCATGACCTTGCTCGACAGAATGCACTTTGGGGAGCTTTCATGGCCGGTGCCTGGGGAATAGAATGGTATTTCGGCTACAAACACGCCCATTCCGATCTCACTTGCCAGGATTGGCGCAGCAGAGATAAGATGTGGGACCAGAACCGCCATGCACTAGGCTTTTTCAGAGATAATGCTATTCCTTTTTGGGAAATGGACCCCATGGATGATTTGACCGTTAATGATGACTTTGTCTTGGGAAAAGAAATGACGGTCTATATTATCTATCAAAAGATGGGAAACAAAAACAAAACAGTATTACCCAAGCTAAGGGGTCAATATGTGCTACGTTGGTACAATCCCCGGACCGGAGAATTTGAAGGTAAGGAAGAAAAGCTAGTAGCTAGTGGGGAATTAGTTGTTGGTTTGCCTCCGAGGGATACTGAAGATGATTGGGTGGTCTGGATCCAGAAATTGTAGTTAAATCTAACCCAGTTCGGCCAAACAGACTATTGGGCTGAAAAACCTTACGAAAAGGGTATCGAAAAATACCCTTTTCGGATCCTACTTTAGGAGCACTTAAGTAGCATGCTGTAGGAAGGAGTAAGGCTATATGAGAATTATGAAACTATTCCGTTACGGTGATGGTAATCTCCTTGAAAGTCCTTTTGATATCATATTCTTCGGCCGAAATTTCGTCTGGGCGATTGGTTCTGTAACCGTCATCTGAATACTTCTTACGTCCAATGAAGCTAGAGACTAGCGTAACGGTGTAGGTGCCAGCGGCATTGTAAGTATGCTCTATCGTTTGAGCAGTGCCTTCGTGCACATATGGAATACTTACGCCTCGATCAAAACCCTTCACTACATTGTCAGCCGAACCGATACGCATTTCTTGAATGTAAACATTTCCGGCATAAGCTAAGAGTGTTCCATCATCATCTGTTGCCTCTGGATCATCCGCATTGAAAATCCAGCGAATCTCCTCAATTCCCTTGGTCATGTCGACATCAGGGAAGGAAGCCTGAAAATCATTGATCAAGCCATCGATATTGAAATTGAGATTGTCGAGCAATTCTCGTACCGGTACAGTGTAGTACCGGACGGCTGATACCTGTCCATCAATAATGACCTGAATACCAAATTTCGTAGTGATGCCATTCGAGGAGGAGGAGGCACTGAATCCACTAGGGAAAGAGGCAAAGGGGGCAAAGGTGTTGTTCGCTACATTTCTCAGTGCTCCCAGCTGTCGGAGTTTATTGTTATTGTAGTCCAACATCGTAGGAATCACCGCGTTGTTTGGGCGAAAACTAAGGGTTTGCGGCGTGCTACCGTTTAGGGTAAGCTGTATATAGCGTGAATTGGTTACATCAGAAAAATCCCAGGGAACGAGCTTGCCGTCGTAGAGAGCCATATCGCCATCAAAGGAGTAATCGGAAGGAATGGCATCCAGAGTTGGAATAGAGACCAAGAATTCTTGCAGGTTTTCGATTCTTTCCCCGAAAATATTAGAACGCAATTGTTCCTCCGTGTAGGATTGTAATTCCACAAGATTGATCCGACTCTTCAAAAAGTCATGTCCAGCATCCCCTGTATAAATAGAGGATAAATCTGCGCCGTGGCCAATGCTGAAGGTCACTTTTTCTCCACTTGCTACCGTACTTTTATCGGCTGTAAAACTGACGTCTACTACCAAGGCATCATCTTTTTTGCAGCTAGTGTTAAAAACCAGTAAACTTACCAAAGCCATCAGAAGGAACGGCAATCTATTTATTTGATGTTTCATCTTCTTGAAATTTTCGTTTGTTGACGGCTTCGGCCAAAAGCAATTCCAATTTTACTTGGAGGTACATATGGCCAAAGCAGCTCCCGATCTTAGCGGGAAATGAATAGTTTGTTGTTTAGAAACCCGGATTCTGGTTCAGTTTTGGATTGCGATCAATTTCGGATTTTGGAATAGGCAAATACTCAAATTTGTCATCAGGCTGCTGAAGAACCTGCTGTCCAAATGCCGTAGCGTTGAGATCTCTACCAGTCATAGGATTGATGAGTGTTTGATATTCCTGAATACGGTCCGTTAGGATGCCGTAACGAGTCAGGTCAAACCACCTCATATTGAATTCTCCTGCTAATTCTCTCCATCTTTCATCTAGCAACTCTGCCCTGAAAGCTTCCTGCGTTAAGCCGGCTGGAAAATCGGGCACAAAGTCTTGACTAGCAGGGAATTCGCGATAGTTGCGAATTTCAGGTGCCGCGGGTACCTCATGTAGGCCTCGGAAGGTGCTGATCTCGAAATAGTATTTGGAAAGTATAGCTGTCGCATCGGCCGTGCTTGGCGCTTCGGTACCGACCTGAGCTTCTCTGGAAAAAATGTCTCCGTAGGTAGCTTCGTAAGCACTTTCTTCCATGATCCGGGAATCAATTGTCAAATCTGGATAGTACACGAAATTCCTGGCTCGATCCCGCACCTGATTGACAGCTTCTACAGCCGTAAGTGATCCGCCGCCAGGTAGGGCGTCTGGCCCCACTAGTTCATTGGCTGCCTCAGCGTACATGAGCAAGACTGCCGAGAAGCGATATATGGCTAGATCAGCATCATAGGTACTCGTCGTGAAGCCGGATTGGGTGATGGGTTGCCGACGATATTTGGCAAGTCTTACGGCGGGCAAGTTATTCGGATTGTTATTGCTCCAGATAATAGAGAATTCTGTTTGTCCATCTTCGTTAGTTACGACATCTGCGGTCGACGCATCGTAGCGAAAGGCGTCATCACTATCGATAATCTCAAACCAATAAGGCCGTGCCCAGGGAAAGGGTTCAAGCGTTCTCAAAAAGATTTCGCAAGAAGATCCATCAGGACAGTGCGCAGCCGAGTTCTCCAGCCTTCCATTACCATTAGCATCTAGGGAAACAAAGGCCGCTTCCTCGAAGGTCCAGAATCGCCGTACAAGGTCACCCGGTGAATTCATGTCAAAAACGGAGAAACCAAAGTCATTGGCTAGCTTTCCACCATTAGCTCCGTTGGAGGTGCCCAATTCGACATTGCTACCACTGTTGTTGGTGAAGCCATTGGCGTCGCCCACTCGCATGGGTGAATTATCTGCTTCGTTAAATTCCAATGTGAAGATGGCCTCTTTGGCTCCGCTATTCTGCTTATCGCGGATAAAATTATCTGGATAGTAGGTTTTCATGCTATAGGTCCCACTATTTATGACGGCTTCGAATTGACTGATAGCACTTTGGTAGTCTGCATTGCCGTCTCCTGATTTATCTCGGTGGCGATTGATGGTAGCTCTGGTTAAGTAGACATGCCCCAAAAGCGTTTGCGCAGCTCCTTTGCTAGCGCGTCCTTGATCCACATTAGCTGCCAATTGCGCAATGGCTAGGTTAAGATCATTGATGATGAATTCATAGAGAAGGTTCTCCTGGTCTTTCATTTGTGCCGCAGGAAGGTTGGTAACGGCATCAATGTCATCGAAGGTTTTGATGAAGTTTTCGATCAAAGGAGCGTTTCGGTAAAATCGTACCAGGTTGAAATATAGAAAGGCACGAAGGAATCGAGCCTCTCCCTCCAATCTTTTCCACTGTCCCTCATCCCCAGCGGTGAGATTCGGATCCTTTAGCCCTTCTACCGCCTTTTCAATAATTAAGTTCGGACGAGATACTGCTTTATAGTGGGCTTCCCAAATGTCAAAAACTTCACCATCCGTGGCATCATAAGACATCCTGGCTATATTACTTTGTGCTAAGCTAGTTCCAGCTGGTGGAACGGCATAATCAGTAGAAAAACGGCGCCAGTATATGTTACCTGTAATGTTGTCACTTCTCAATTCGGCATAAGCTTGGGTGAGGATAAAATCCACCTCTTCAGGGGTTGATCCGAAACCATCTAATTCAATTTCCGATTTGATCTCGGCAGCTAGAAAGTCCTCGCAACTTTGTGTCAATATGACCAGTACTCCTAGTAGGCCAATCGATAATATCTTTTTCATTGTCTGTTTTTTTGTGAAGGAACAATTTGTTTTATGCTATCTCCTCTTACTCTATCGCGGCACTAAAAAGAAATATCCAAACCAAATAGGTAGAAACGGGAACGAGGATAAGATCCTTGATCCAAGCCGGGGAACAATTGCCGATTGGCTCCAGTAGCTCCATTGACTTCTGGATCATACCAGGAATACCTGGACAGCAAGAAGAGATTCTGCCCCGTAAAGGAGATGGTTGCTCTAGCTATGTTCAACTTCTGCAGTGGACGAGTTGGAATAGAATAGGAAAGTTTCAAAGTCTCCAGTCGGAGGAAAGATCCGTCTTCCACAAATTCACTACGGGAGAATAAGGAGTTGATTCGCGTGGTAAAGATGGCTCTGGATCTTTGGTAATTTCGGTCCTGATTTTGTCGATTCCAGATATCTTCCACATAACCTTCCTGCAAGTTGTTGTTCCCTCTCAGATAATGGGCTCTGTTAATGTTGTTGTTAACAATATCGTTGCCGTATGACCAGCGCATAAAAGCATACAACTCGAAACCTTTCCAGGACAACGAATTGCCAATTCCACCCGTGTGAATAGGCAGCGTGTAGGCAATTGGTACATATTCCGAGCGTTCAATCAAACCGTTGCCATCAATATCAAAAAAGTCAAACTCACCGATATTGTTATCCTGTACTTTTGGAGTGGCATTGAATCGCTCATAATCTGTATTGATCAATCCATCCTGGATGGTGCCATAATACACTCCGATCGGTAATCCCACGCGGAGTAGTACGTCGTTTGGAGAGCCTCCACGTCCCAAAGTTCTAAACCCTAGTTCAGGTTGCCCTCCTAGATCCAATATCTTATTTCTATTGAACGAGATGTTGAAGGTTGTGGTCCAATTGAAGTTACTTCTTGTAAAATTCCGCGATAAGATTTCAAATTCTAAGCCTCTGTTTTCAAGAGACCCCAGATTTTGAATAGAATTGGCGAAGGCGGAGTATGCTGGTAATTGTACATCTAAAAGTAATCCCGTCGTCGTGTTTACATAGTAGTTCGTGGAAAGCGTAAAGCGATCTTTCAAAAAACCAACATCAATTCCCACGTTAGTCCCCTTGGTTGTTTCCCAGGTAATATCCGAGTTAGCAAAACGACTGCTGGGGTCTACCGCAGTGTTTAGCCCGTCATTAAAGGGATAGGACACGTTGGGAATATTCGCCAATTGTAGCCCCGAATTGACGGGGATCTGGTTGTTTCCGGTGATCCCATATCCTCCTCTCAGTTTAAGGGTAGAAATTAGGTTGGAACCCTTCAAGAAGTTTTCTTCTGAAACATTCCAGGCACCAGATACCGCTGGGAATATCCCGGTATTATCATTAATAAAACGGGAGGATTGATCAATACGAGTAGATACCGTTAGAATATATTTCCCAGCATAACCATACTGAATTCTGCCCAGATAGGAAAGCTCTCGGCGATCGATAAATGTAGGGGTAGAAAAGATATTCTGAGCGGCTGCCAAGCTGTAATTTCCGAGTACTTCGGTGTTAAATTGCTCATATCTTGTAAAGGTCTGATTGAAGGTTTCCTTGCGGGCCTCAAAAACGAGTGTTCCACTAAAACTATGGCCTGAATCCCAGTTTTTATTGATGGCAACACGTGGTTGAAAGATCCATCGGCTATCACGAGAATTAGTGTTATCCAATCGACCATTTACATTTCTGGACTCTCGCAGTAGACTAGGAGCAAAGTAGGATCGGGCAAAGTTTTCCGTGATCAAGCCGCCAGTCACTGCTATTTCCAACCACTCGGTAGGTTGAATAGCCAGACTAAGGTTGGAAGAAAACCAATCTGATCCCCTGAATACATCTAGATTGTTGATTCTGTATTCTGGGCTTTCAGGACCAACGCCGCTTCCGCCATTGTTCAGGATTCCTTCTCGATTGCCCGTTACATTATCCCTACTGATAAAAGGATTGAGGAAGTTCGACTGCGCGATGGCATTATCTGCTCGGTTGTCTCCGATCAAGCCCACGTACTCGGAGCGAGAGTATTGTAGCTTTAGCGCTGCGGTGATGGCACTACCCAGTTTCTGATCCAAGTTTAATCTACCCGAATAGCGGGTGAAACCGGAATTGATGATCGTTCCTTGTTCGTCCGCCACACCTACGGATGCGTAGTAGGACGTGCCATTGTCGGTAGAACCCGAAAAATCCAAGTCATAGAATTGGCGCAAGGTGTTTTGGGTAATGGCATCCAACCAATTGGTGCCCGTAAAATTAGTGATCCCGTAGTCCTCTTCCAGGATAGTGAAGGGGTCTTGTCCCTCTAAAAATGCACTAGCTGCTACTGGGTCAGCCAGGAGCTCCCAGGCACTGGGTTGTCCAGGAAAACGTGCGGCTCCCCTCAATCCATTATTATCCCCCCCTTCTGCACGAACTTCGGAAGCTCGGTACAAAGCGTAGTCTTGTGGGGATAAAGTAGGAAGAGTTCTGGCAAATTCACCAATTCCAACTTTGGTGCTTAGGTTAATTCTTGGTTTTCCGGATTGCCCTTTCTTAGTAGTGATCACGATGACCCCGTTGGTTGCTCCAACACCATACAAGGCGGTAGCCGAGGCATCCTTTAGAATGTCGATCGACTCGATATCATTGGGGTTGAGGAAAGCCAAAGGGTTTACTGCTTCATCTCCAGAAGGCAGGTAGGGAATATTATCGATTACAATTAGGGGAGATCCACCAGCGGATAGGGAAGCCAAGCCCCGAATATTAATGCTGATACCTGCGCCAGGCGAACCATCATTGGAGACAATATTTACCCCGGCTGCTCGTCCCTGCAATAGTTCGGTAACAGACACGGCAGGCGTGTTTTCTAATGTAGCTTGATCGATTGTGGATATGGCACTAGTCACATCCCTTCGCATGGTTCTGATCCCGTAGCCTGATACGACGACTTCTGAAAGTACCTGTGCATCATTGGAAAGCTGCACGCTTATTCGAGTTTGTTCTCCTACTCGTACCTCCTTGTCCTGGAAACCCAGATAACTAAAGATTAGAACATCCTCAGTCGTAGCTGAAATAGAGTAATTACCGTCAATATCGGTGATTGTCCCAGTTCCAGATCCCTTGACTAGGATATTTACACCTATGAGTGGATTGTTATCTTCTGCTGAAGTCACTTGACCAGTGATCATGGATTGGGAGAAAGTCGACCCAATAAGCAGAAAGCTAAAGCCAAGAAACAATAGTAAGACTTTACGTTGCATAAGCTTATTTTGTTGGTGAGAAGTAATTGAAATAATCAGTGTCTATGTGAGTGCAAAGGCGAATTTTATTTCGACCCTTTGCTAAACTAGCCAGATGGGAAAAAAGGGCTTTGCTCAATAGTATTTTTGACTTGCTATAATGTACTTTTGGGAGGATGGGCTTGGGAAAAATATCCTTTTCAGCCAACTAATAGCGCGGGCTTGATTTTGGCAGGTGTTGGGACGGAATTTGAGCAAGAGGTTGACTCCTCAAGACGAGTATTTTGTCTTGGTTGTAAGGGGATTATCCAAAGAAATCCGATCTTTTAGGTCTAGGTTAGCCCTAGAATTTTAGGCCTGGTTGAGTCACAGCTCTTTGACAAACTGCGTTGGTGTTTTGCCAAATTCTTTCTTGAAGGACTTGGTAAAATAGGATTGGCTTTGAATACCGACGCGATACATCACTTGATTGATGCTGATATCTTCGCTGGCCAGGATTTCAGCAGCTTTGCGCAGTCTCAATCCACGGATGACTTCTCCAATCGACTTACCCGTTACGGATTTAACTTTGCCGTAGAGTTTGGTTCTGCTCATTCCCATTTCCCGACACAGGTAATCCACATCAAATTTACTGTCTTCGATATGCTCTTCAATGATACTGATCAGTTCACAGACGAAATCCTTTTCCTTTTCCACCAGTGCAAGTTCTCTGGCTTCAGAAAAGGCGTTCTCCAAGTAGAGGTTTCTCAACTGCTGGCGTGAGCTAAGGATATTGTTGATGGTAAGTTTCAATTCTTCTAGGCTAAAGGGTTTAGCCAAATAGATATCAGCACCAGATTCTCGCCCTTCGATTCGAGATTTGGCAGAAGTTTTGGCAGTGAGGAGCACAAAAGGAATATGATTAAGTTCTTGGTTTTCCTTCACTTGTTTACATAAGTCAATACCATTCATAATCGGCATCATGACATCACTTAGAATAACATCGACCGGGTCGTTATTCAGAATATCCAACGCTTCCTGGCCATGACAAGCTTCTAGCACGCGGTAGTTATCTTCTAGATGTTCCTTTAGGAAATGGCGCAGTTCCTGGTTATCCTCTACAATGAGAAGTCTACTTTTGCTGTTCACCGTCCCCTCTTGTAGTTTGAGTAGGGAAGGGGGGGTTAACTTCAATTGATCAAGTTTGGGGAGGTCGTATTCCGCCTTTTTGAAAATATCGTCTATTCCCCCTTGGAATCCCCACCAAGAAGCAGGTCCCTTTGTAGGGTTCACTATAGACGTCTAGTTTTCCTTTGTGAAGGAGAATCATACTACGAACTAAGGCCAAACCAACACCTGACCCCATCCGTTTATCCTTAGAATCCTTATCTCGAAAATAGCGATCAAATATCAGCGGAATCGATTCCTGAGAAATTCCCACTCCTGAATCTTCCACCTTGATCCACACGTAAGCAGAAGCTTCATAGTCACTTTTGATGGAAAAGTGATTGCGCAAGTGGGTGGAAAAGGGCTTAGATCCGATCTCCAACTTGACTTGTCCTCCCGGTTCTGTATATTTAAAGGCATTGCCGAGGAGATTTACTAGTATTTTCTCAATCACCCGCTTATCTACCCAGCAGTTATCGACCAGGCCTTCCGATTTAAAACTAAAATCAATGTCTTTGAAAATAGCGTGTTCGCGGAAGTTCTCGAAGATGGCTTCCAAATAAAGACTGAGGTCAATTTTACTGGCCTCTAATTGGTAGGTACCAGATTCCACCTTTCGGAAGGTCATCAATTCATTGACCAGGTTGAGCAGGCGGTTGGCATTATTGTGCATTGTTTGCAGGTAGCGGCGCAGTTTTTTAGGGGGAGTATTACCTTCTAGTAGTTGCTCTAGTGGGTTTAATATCAGTGTCAAGGGCGTTTTGAATTCATGAGAAACATTGGTAAAGAATTCGAGTCTCATCTTATGGAGTTCCTCCATCTGACGCTCTTCCAACAAGGCGAATTCATACGCTTTCTTAATCTTGTACCAGCGAGTGAAATAATAGAAAATTAAGGATATTGCAAGCAGGATCAATAAGACATAGATAGCTTGAGCGACGTGGGTGTTCCACCAGGGAGCCTTGACGGTTATATGCAATTGCTTAATCTGATCACCCCAATGGCCATCACTATTACTACCCTGTACACTAAAAGTGTAATCCCCATATTTCAAGTTGGAATAGCTGGCTTTCCGGGTCTGTGCATCCGTAATGATCCAGTCCTCATCATAACCTTCAAGCATAAACCGGTACTGACATTTATCTGGATTAGAGAAGTCCAGGGAGGAAAAAGCGATGGAAAAGTTGTTCTCTAGGTGATTGAGGGTTATGTTTTCCGTGTAGTTGATATTCTTTTCTAGGATAAAGTGTCGGTGTTGACGCTGACCTAGCGCTACCTCTTCATGGTTGACATGCAAGTTGGTAATCACTACTTCATTTTGTTCCTCATTTTCCTTTATCTCAGTAGGATCAAAGTAATTCAAACCGTTGATACCCCCAAAATAGAGCCTACCGGAGGCTCCTTTAAAGGCTGAACCAATCTTAAAACTATTGGATTGCAATCCGTCATTAACATCGAACTTGATAAAAGTTTCCGTCTCTGGGTCAAAGCAAGAAAGTCCCTTACTTCCTAGCCAGAGTTTACCTGCTTGATCTAACAGTATGCTTTCTATATCATTAGCTGGAGCACCCTTTTGAAGATCGAAAGTAGTGGCCCGATAGTGTCCGCTGTGTTGGGGGTCCAATTCAAGTTTGTTAAGTCCACCTCCGATGGTACCCACCCATAGTGTGTTGGGGCCAGTTCGAATAATGGGCCAAACAAAGTTGGAGCTAAGCGATTGCACCTGGTCGTCTTCAGCTTTATAATGGATTACCTTTTGGATTTCTCCTTGTTCATTCAAAAAGAGGTGATTCAGTCCATTATTGGTTCCTACTATGACTTCCGGGAACTCTTCGTCGGCATAGATAAAAGTTACTTTTTGATTGGTCAGTGTCCAAGGGCTTCCCTTATGTAAAACCTGTTCGATCCTGTAATCATCCGGTCCGATGTAGTTAATGCGATTTAAGCCATTGTCCCAAGAACCCGCCCACATTTGCCCGAATTTATCTCTGGCGATAGTAAAAATTGAGGCTGCGGAAAGATGATTTTTTTCACCTAATTTGATCTTGAGGCTTGAGAATTGACCATTGGATTTATCATAAATATCTATGCCTGCCACGGTACCAATCCAGATCCTTCCTTGCCGGTCTTCCCCTAAGGATCGGATTTGATTGCTACTAATGGATTGGCGATTGTTCGGCTCGTGTCGGAAGTAACTAAAGATCTGCTGGTCGAACGTATACTTATTGAGTCCTTCCTCTCTGGTTCCTATCCATAAGTTCCCTTGTCGATCCTCCAGAATGGCTCGCACATAATTCCCACTGATACTTTGTCCTTCTGGCCCCCCTCTTTGCATTAAGTAAAAGGGTTTAGGGCTAAGGCTGGTAGAGGAGACTCCACCACCAAAAGTACTGAGCCACAGACAATCGGTGTTGTCTATAAATAACCCGTTTATATGACTAGTACTTAGCCCAAATTTGGTGATAGGCTCTGTTTTTTGGAACGATTTCACCTTTAACTTTTGATGATGTATCCGGCATTGAAGCAAGCCTTGGACTGTACTTAGCCAGAAATTTCCCTGGGGATCCCTGAGGAAATCTGTGATCAGCGGGTTAGCTGGATCATTTTGTTGGAGGGAATGGGAAAGTTGGTCCTTGTCGAAAGGGAAGTACCTGGCTTCAACGTTTATAGCTTCCTTATCGAGACTGAAAAGCCCTTCTTGGGTGGCTAGCCATATTGCTCCCTCGTCGGGATATATAGCTCGGATTCGACCCAAAGAAGATGCCGGTAACGGCCAAGCCTGAGTTTTAAGGCTGTTTTCCACAAAAGTTACCTGAAAAATATGTTGCTGGCTAATCCCCCAAAGATGACCTTCTTTGCTTACTTGTAGATCAATTGGTCGACCCAATCTATCGATATTCCAATCTTCAATTTCTAGTAGTATAGAGTCCGAAGCGACGTGGAAGGCCTTTAAGCCGCTGGCATTACCAGTTACTAATATGTGGTTTTTATCATCGTAGTGGACGTGATTGAGGTTTTCCAGGTCAGCATTGCCTGCTATATTTTGGATGTTTAGTGTGAGGAATGCCTCCGTCCGGATATCAAAGCACTCGATGGAGGCCTGAGTAGCCAACCATATTCTGCTTTGTTTATCAATAAACATATCCTGGATCCGGTTGGCGTGAGCCCTTTTTTGTGTTTCTCTATTGTTGGTGAAATTCTTTAGTTCGTAACCATCATAGCGATTCAGACCGCTAAAAGTTCCAATCCAAATAAAACCCAGGGAGTCTTGCTGTACGCAAGTGGCATCCGGGTGTGCAATTCCATCGTCAAAACTTAAGTGACGAAATTGATAATTGATATGTTGAGCAGCAATACAAATGGGCAAGCCTAGTACGAGCAGAACTATCGTAATGAAATTGGATTGATTTTTCATACATTCAGTGGTTGTTGAAGGATCATTCGTCCCCAATAGGGATCAAACTGAGGGAAATTGGTAGTAGCTAAGACTCTTTTACCTTGCTCAGACGGTACAAAGCGGCTCCATGAGCGGAGAGTTGTACCCGGACCGATTTATCCTCTACACCAAGATCGCGTTTCGCCCAGAGGTCTCTGATCGTGAATTTTCCTCGTAAGTGCTCCCATTCCAACTGAAAAGTTACCCATTTATCTGCATTAGTTAGATTAAATAGTGCCAAGTATTTATCACCTGTTTCAGGATCAGTAGCTATCCAGAAAGCCTCGCCATTGTTCTTTAGCACTTGCCGGTTATCTATGCTTTGTTGGTTTACTGAAATTACTTCCTCATTTTGGAAAAACCGGATGATCTCCTTAGGCGAACTCAAAAGATCCCCACCAATCATCAAAGGTGATCTCGCTATGCTCCAAAGAGTCATCAAGGTATAATGTTCTGGAATAGTGAAGTTTGACATCCGATCTGGACCATGAGGGCGATTGTTGAGTGAGATATGTCCTAAAGGAATCATGTCAGCATCCGGCCAATGATTCGGACGGATAAACGGCGACCAAGCATTAAGTAGATCGAAGTTATGCTCTAGCTTTTCCCAGTCATCCCAAAAATCAGCAGATATGCGCCACATATTGGCCTGTTCAGAGAGGTGATGTGCTTGTGACAAGGGAGCCTCTCCACAAGACAAGCTAAGTACCATCGGGCGACCACAATTCTGGATGGCCTTCTGGATCATCTCAAGCTCTCCCTTGTGATAGTTTTGAAACATCATGTCGTCTACCTTGACGAAATCTACTTCCCAGTCCGCATACAATTGAAACAGAGAATTATAGTATTCCTGTGCTCCAGCTTTAGTGGCGTCAACCCCATACATATGATTACACCAACGGCAAGTGTCAAAGGGTTCAGCAATGTCCTTTGCGGTGAATTCACTACCCAGAATGGGTGTATCCTCGAAGGTCGCCAGCCGATGAATGCCCCGCATGATGTGAATGCCGAATTTGAGTCCTTTGTTGTGCACATAATCAGCGATGGGTTTGAAGCCCTTTCCATTGGCTGCTGAAGGGAAACGATTAGTCGCGGGCAGAAGACGTCCATGTTCATCCATGGTGATGTATTCAGGATGCAGCGGTTCGCCATTTTCTTTATACCGTATATTCGGATGACCAAACCGTCTTGGGGTGTCCCAATTGCCAGGCTCCGGATGCCACCAGATATAGTCAATTACCGCGTACTCCCAGCCATAATCCAATAGGTGTTCAGCCATAAAGTCGACCGTTGCTTTAAATTCTTCTTCGTTGATGCGGCAATCATAGGCATCGAAGCTATTCCAGCCCATGGGTGGGGTAGGGGCCACCAGTGATTCTTGCTCATTTAGCTCATTATAGGTGGTAAAAACGCCCTTGGCTTCGGCAGTAGTCTCTGAATCGGCTGTTTTGGAACAAGCAATGGCTAGAATTGTAAGCAGTCCAAGAATAGTCAGGTATTTGATCAACTTTTTCATTTTCAATCTTTTTTAGAATGCAGTTTCTGCATTGGTTTCCATCGAGAATAAAGAAATTACAGTGGTGGGTTGATGTGCCGATTTAATGATAGCTTCCATTTCTGCAACGATCTTGGGATATTTCTGTACTAGATTATGCTGCTCAGCCGGATCCTTTGATAAATCGTATAGTTCCTGTTTAATCGGCTCATTAGGGTCGCGAACGTTCAATTTGATGTATTTCCAATTATCTTTTCTTGCTGCCTGTTTCCCCCCTTGCTCATAAAATTCCCAATAAAGAAATTCAGGTTTTTCCTGCTGATCAGCTTGCCCCGTCAGTGTCGGTAGCAAGGATTTACCATCAATGCCTTTGGGTATAGTCACCCCTGCAATCTCACAGAAAGTAGGTAGAAGATCCCAGAAACCAGACTGGTGCTCCGAACTGCTACCTGCCTGTATCTTTCCAGGCCATTTAGCGATCATTGGCACCCGAATGCCTCCTTCGTACAGATCTCTTTTGGCGCCTCGAAGGGGGCCATTGCTATCAAAGAAATCCACTTTATGGCCACCTTCCTGATGAGGCCCATTATCACTAGCGAAAATGACCACAGTATTATCGTTGAGTCCCAGTTCCTTTAACTTACTTTCTACCAATCCCACTGAATTATCGATAAGGCGCATCATCGCGGCAAACCCCTTTTCTGGATTAGGCCAGTCTTTATTACCATATTCCAGGTAATTTGGCCTCAATTGCCCATCCTGCATGATCATCGGTACCTCCATACCATCTTTGAGGAAATAACCAGCTTCATTATTGGCGTGTGGCATGTTAAGGGCTAGGAAAAGGAAGAAAGGCCGTTCCTTATTTTCCTCCATGAATGTAAAGGCCTGTTTTTCAAATTCACCTAGTACGTAGGTCTTCTTTTCTTTCGCTATCCCCGTACCTTCTGGCATGCCATTAGGGTGATACTTGTCGTAATCATACTGATCGTCAGTGATATTGCCTTCTAAGGTGACTTTTCTCCCGTTTTCATAGAGAAAGGCTGGATAGAAATTATGGGCGTGCCACATGTTAATGTAACCATAATGGTGGTTGAAGCCATTACGTGCTGGATCATTTGGAGCAGGAGGATGGCCAATTCCCCATTTCCCAATAATGGCTGAAGCATAGCCCGCCTCTTTCAAGGCTGCAGGAATGGTTACTTCATCATCTCTTATCAATTGGCCAGGCGGTTGATTACCTCTAACGTTGATATGCCCTGCGTGTTTACCCGTCAGTAAGGAGGCGCGGGAAGGGGCACATACGGTAGAACCAGCATAGTGTTGCGTAAATCGCATACCTTGAGCCGCTAAGCGATCAATATTCGGGGTGGATAGCGTCCTTTGCCCAAAGCAACCTAAATCACCATAGCCCAGGTCGTCGGCTAGAATATAAATGATATTAGGAGGATGATCCTCAGGATGATTTGTTTTGTGATTGGGTTCTGCTCCACAGCCTAGTATGAAAAGTGATAGCAGCCCCACCAATAGCTTGTTGTAGGCTTTACTCATTGTTCGCTTTGCTTTGATGGTTCGAAACCAAGCATACACTTGATCAGCTTCAAATCTATGTTTTGGAGGATAGACCGCCTTGCTCATTTGTATGTTTCCTTTGCTGTTTTGAACGCCACTTCAGATTCCGAAGTACCGGTTTCCCTCCTTTTAGCGAGATTGTATGGATAAGTCGTCCGCTTCAGTATAGTGGGGCAGGTAAGAATACGATGGAGGATGTACCCTGCTGACTGCGAGTACCAGAGGACTGGAAATTTGCCTAGTCCTAGTATAGGATGAGACACAGAATGGCTTTTATAAACTGCTAGGGTTTTGAGTAATGTACCTACAAGGTTTGCCACTTCTAAGAGATTGATGTAAGTTTAAATCCGCTTATACGCTGAGTACCAGGTCAAGACTTGATTCAAAACAATCGTAGAGACCATTGGCTGAGTAATTAACGAAAGATCCATGAAACAGACCATTTTCGTATTTAGTGGGATTGCCATAGCTATCGGTTTGATCTATCAGCTTAATCAATTTTTGCTCCTAGGTAACTGGGGCACCAGAAATCTTTCTTTGTTCATTTCTGCTCTCTTCTTCATCCTCATCGGTATTGTATTGCAACGGCTTCTTGCCCCCGCAAAAACTCAGTCGGTAGAAAAAGAAACAGATCCACAGATGGCTATAGAGAAATCAGGACTGAGTAAGCAAGAATACAAAGTATTGACGTTGCTGGCTGAGGGGATGTCTAATAGTGAAATTGGTGAAGTATTATTTATTGAAGAAAGTACCGTCAAATCTCATGTTTCTAAGATTCTTCTAAAACTTAATGCCAGACGCCGCACGGAAGCCGTAAAAATTGGTCGCGATATGCAGATTTTGTCTTAGATAGACTCCTACGAAAGTGGGAAAGTACCTTCAAAGGCGAAATTCCTACTTTCGTAGGATGCCTCTTGAAGTGAAATGTCACACCTTTGAAGAGAATCAAATGCTTTCGACTTATGAAAAGGTATATGCTCAGATATGGATTGGCAGGAGGAGGAATAATGATAGTGCTAGGGCTGCTGAATTGGTGGGCTATTGCTCCAAACTTTTCCATTACGACTTCCCAGCTTATTGGCTATCTTGGAATCTTTCTCGCCTTGCTCTGTGTTCCCTTGGGTGTCAGGTATTTTCGTGATCAATTAAATGACGGTGCAGTTACCTTCAGTCGTGCTTTTCGTATCGGAATTTCCATTAGCTTGATCGTTGCTGTAAGCATGTTTCTTTACGGAATGCTTTTTCATGTCTTTCAGGGGGAGGAGTTCATGGAATGGCAGCGTAAAAACCTTGACCCGGAGTCTTTGGCCAAAATGGAAGCCCAGCTCGATGCTATGCCTGACTTTGCTCTAATGCCTTGGTTCCAAGGCGTAATTCTAGCCTTGATCACCTTCTTGATGGGATTGATTATGACATTACTAAGTGCCTTGTTTCTGAGATCTTCAGGCTCTGGTCAAGCCTCTGCGTAAGCAGATGAGATCTAATCGGGTAGGCCCATTACTCTAAAGTCTCTACCGCTTTACTGGGGCTGCAGCTTCTGGATAACTAGCCAGGATAGCTTTCAGTCGCTTAGCCACCTTAGTATTCTTTTTATAGATATTTACCTTCTCCAACGGATCCTCTTGATAATCATATAATTCATAGACTACCTCTGCAGCTGAATCCTTTAGAGAAGACCAGGCGACAAGCCTGTATCGGGCGGTTCGGATGGCTTGCCCCATATATCCACCTTTCGGGTAACTATGGTAAATGTGGTCTTTAATGGTGCTAGAAGAGCCATCGAGAACAGCTCTCATGCTCCTGCCATCCAGGGGTTGCGGTGCAGCTGGCATCTCTAACCCAGCCAGATCTACAAGCGTTGGGTAGATATCGACGGTTTCGATAAGTTGATTGGTGCTACTTCCAGCGCTAACGATTTCCGGTACCTTAAAAAGGATGGGAATGCGCATGGCCTGTTCATAGTTGGTATGTTTGGTCCAACTACCATGATCGCCCAGATGCCAACCGTGATCTCCCCAAAGTACCACAATTGTGTTTTTATCCAGCCCCAATCTCTTCAGCTCAGCCATAACCCTTCCCAGTTGGGCGTCCATATAGCTGACACTGGCATAATAGCCATGAATCAAGTTCCTGGTCAACTCATCGGAGTACACGTCTTCGTCTTCTGGTACGGGGGTGAATTGTGAAATTTCACCTCTTCTTTTCACTGCCCAAGCGGGTGCATCTTTAGGTGCTTTTTTGTACTTAGGCATGGGTAGGTCATCAGGATCGTACATATCCCAATACTTTTTGGGCACACTGAAGGGGAGATGAGGGCGGGCAAAACCTAGAGCCATGAAGAAGGGCTGATTAGGTTGGTGCGACAAAACCCTTAGTCTGTCAATGGCGTGATTGGCCACGCGGCCATCTGCGTAGGCATCATCCACAACATCGGGCATTTCCCAGGCTGCCCCTCGAGGAAGTTGCTTGTTCTTCGGCAGATCTTTATAAAACATGCGCGTATTCTCAAAAAAGGCCTCTTCTCGGGTAAGCTGACGGTTAGTACTTTCCGGAAGCAGGTATTCGATCACTTTATCTTTGTGGTGCGGAATGCTCCAGGAAGCGTCATCATTGGTGTTGCCATGACCAATATGGAATACCTTTCCCATGGACTCGACTTGATAGCCATTGTTCTTGAAGTGTTGTGGAAGCGTTACAGCATCTGGATAGAGATCTCTAAACTGTTTCCCAAATCCATAGAATCCGGTACTGGTGGACCTGCTTCCGAGTAATAAATTATAACGAGAAGGAGCACAGACAGCTTGATTGGCGTAGGCATAGTTGAACTTGATGCCTTCTGCCGCAAGTTGGTCAATATTGGGACTTATGGCGATGGTATCACCATAGGTGCCAAGGGTAGGTTTCAAATCATCTACCAGGATCAAAAGAACATTGGGCCGTTGCTGGGTTGTAGTATTGTTTTGTGCAGTACTCCGGACAGTAATAAGGAGTATGGCTATAAGACACAGAAGTGGAATAAATTTTCTCATTGACTCTTGCTTGATTTTGAAGAATAGGAGGCCGTGGGGCCAATACCTTGCCTACAGGTACCATTTAGCTGCCCTAAAACTAAGGATACCCATCGAGGATGATAGGTAATTATGTTCAAAGCTTTTGGACATATGTCCAAACTGACGGTGTGTAAGCTACTAGGGTTTGATATCCTACATTTTTTTTGGACATTTATAAACTACCGAAGAGGATGGATTTGATTCCCGTAACAAAGAACAAGGAAAAATTTCCGAAGCTCCAGGACAGAAGAAATCTAAGTCTTCCTCTGGCCTATCCCTTAGAAATCCTAGACTTCTATAGAAGAGATAAATCGCAAAAAGGGGAGTTTTTTGTTACAGCTTATGGCTTCGTGGACCACAATATATGTGATATCGAAAAGCGGCAGGTATTGCCTAGGAACTACAAGATGGTTAAAAAACTCAGTCCAACTATCTTTCTGATCGGCAACGAGAATGGAGAACTGCAGTTGGTGGAGATTAGAGAAAGATAGGAAAGTTAAATAGGATTGGGGCAAGGGGGTCCAACTAGAAAAAACCTAGATGAATCGAGAAAAGTGTAAGTTTTCAAACGAAAGTGGCCATGCCATTAGCCCTGGTCTATGAGATGGAGATAGAATGGAAACAGAAGAAGTTTAAGGGGTATTAGGCCTTGCCATTCTGTACTTTCAGACAGAATGTCTTTTATTGTTTACGGTATAACTAGGTATTATGCCCCCCCATTCAATAAATAGCTATGAATAATCAATACCTCTTCTTTTCGGCCGATCATAATGAACTACGATAATACCAAAAATGAGAATATAATTGGTATTATCTGGCTGTTTTCACCACTTATTACCAATTATAAAGATTCTGTTAGGTAGTTATTGCACTACGAAGAGGTCAGTCAAGAAACTGGGAAACTTAGAAAAAATGAGGCTACTTATGGAAAAATAAGGCAGCTATCGTCTATAAAATCATTTTAAAGTAGCTAGCATTGCAGGCCCCCCGCGCCCTTGTGTTCCCTAAAGGGAAGGCCAGGCGCGGTAGATGAAGGCTATGCAAAGAGGCTGAGCTGAGAGCGACCAGCAGCTAGCAGCCAGCCCTGCTGAGCACTAGCACCTGCCTGCCACTGAAAATAAGGCGCCAATGGCCCCGCCCAAGCCTGCCAGCTGGCCACAGGCACCAAAGCGCAGACAAGCACCGGAAGCCCTAAGCCGAGGGCCATAGCACAAGTACCCCAACTACCGGAGCCATGCCCCTGGAAACTACTAGAGACGCGAACAGCACCAGGACATGGCCCAGCGGGGAAGACTAGCAGGCAACCGCCGCTAGCAGCAATGAACCGGACTAGCTGAGCAGACCGCGCTGCTAAAGCACCAGGATGCTGGCTAGCAGCCGTGAACACTCGAGCCTGAGGAAAAGCCTGCCGAACGAGCTGGTCGATGCCGGAAGCACAGCCAACGGCTACGGGGATACTAGGCATGGTGGATAGTAACTGGGAACAAGCTGTAGCCAAGGGTGTAGAGGGAGCCCTAGAGCCTGAAAAGCCAACTAGGGGATAAGCACTGATAAATGTGGAAATGGAAAAAGACATGATGATAGATACACGGGAGAACAATAGCACTAGTGAGCCAAGTGCGGAATACTGGTGGTCAAAAGACCAACAGTGCGCACGTAGCAGTAGCTGTGCAGCCGCCTAGACGCCCGGTACTGCCCAGCGGCCAATCGATGGCCTGTACCGCAGCGAGCCGTCCACCAAGGTGGAGCGCCCGGAGGGAGAGAAAGATTTTTAATGTTGAATGTTGAGTGGGTAATGGATAATTTTCTTGGCTGGGGAGGGTTCGCGGTCGGGAGACCGACGAATAGAAGGTTTGTAGTCGGGAGACTAGCCACGAACTGCGAGGAGTTCGTGGTTGGAAAGCCGACGAACAACAGGAAGCAATGCTTAAAATCTTTCTCTCCCGAGGACGAACGACCAAGTTGAGCGCCGAGCGAGGATACTAACTTGGTTTGGCTGCTGGGTTTAAATATCGGAAAGAGTTGCTCTTGCTAGGAATTTAGCTTTTAGAAGAGGAGTTGGGTTTGTTCTTTCGGAGGTTGCCACGGGGATTCCTACCATGTTTATCTATGAAAGAATCGATGAATTCATCTTCGATCTGTTCGGCTACCTTTCTACCGGGGATGTTTATGATCAGGATGCGGGCGAAATAGCGGAGCCAGCCAGCGGCGAGATTAAAAAGATTGAGTTGTCTTCGGATGCGATTGCTTAGGCCATCTCCTTCCTCATCGATTTCATCGGAGCTGATGCCATACTTGAAGGTTTCTTCTTCTTGTTTGTCGTAAATCTCATAGAGGTGGTGTGGGTCTTCGTTTTGATGGGAGTTGCGGTGCATGATCTATTATTGGCCTGTTCTACCAACCAGCAGTATTTGAGTAGGTTTCGTAGTTGATGGGAGGAATATACTCAAAGGGGCTTCCAGTTTTTTGCTCGAAAGCTTTTGAAGCTACAGATAGCAAAGGTTCAAAATCATTCTTGCCTGGAATGGTGGTTGGATCCTGTAATGCCTGCAAGTACTTTTCCTGACCGCTGGCGACTACGGCAGCTCTAACATATAGAAATCCATCCTCGGAGAAATGGCCTTCTGCGTAAGCAGCATCGGCGTGCTTTCGGGTATCGAGTTGAAATAGCTTTTCTGCAAGGATGTCTTCGAAAAGGTAGATATGGCTTATCGGACTTTCAGCCAATGTCTTCACAACTGGTTCTAGGATCTTTGTTCTAGTTTCTGCCGACCAATCCAATAGATTAATAATACTCCAGAAATCATCTTCCGAAAAGGCCGGTACACCCTCTAAGTCAACCACTTGGATATCCAAGCGCGTTCCAGCAGGATACTTTTCTTTCAGTTCCTTCAGGAATTCGTCATTGACTTCGGATAATGGCACGCTGATTCTGGTGGTCATGTAAATGCAACTTTATTAGAACATAACAAAGTTACGATATTTTCGGTTCCCATGTCAGATTTCGAAGAAGAGCCCAAGGTGGGCTCCTCTTTTGTTTGATCAAGCTGCTTTTGTGGCCAATTGCTGGACCTCCGGTGGATCATAGTTTTGTTTCAGCGTAGTAGCATCTAAAGTGACCAAGGTATCTTCCCTATACAATGGAGGCAAAGCGGCAGTAATCGCTTGAAGAACCTGACCATCCTCGGTAGGTAACACCTCATAACTAAAAGAAGCCAAGAAGTAGGAACCATGCTGATTAGTACGCTGTTCCGGCAATACCGTCAGCTTCACTTGGGTAAAGTCGATTCGATCGTAGTGCATATCCGCGAAAGTAGGGCGCAGGTTATCCACACTATAGCCATGGAATAAGAGGCTACAGACCTGCCCCAACTGATTGATAAAGTAAAACTCCACCCAATTGCGATGGTCATACCCCAGCACCTCTCCAGCAAAAAAGCGATAGGCAATGGGGATAAAAGCAAAAGCTTCGCCACGATTGGTCAGCTGCGTTTCCCCTCGAAAATTGAATCGTCCGGCT
>ENA-UENT01000170-UENT01000170.1-marine-metagenome-genome-assembly--contig:-NODE-170-length-48298-cov-7.839097_pt1 | contig 48298 bp, 34 predicted proteins | sample MGYA00237879_ERZ529330 | MGnify/ENA primary metagenome ERZ529330 (study PRJEB26372, sample SAMN05368345) | marine metagenome | biome: cultured habitat; feature: ocean water; material: water; isolation... | reverse complement strand
ATTTTCAATAATTATTGAAAATAATGAACTAACTGCTTCTATTCAGCGTTTTCATAGTAAACCCTATTCTTATGAAAACCGAAAAAGCCATCATCTACGACGACAATTGTCCCATGTGCAAATGGTATACCGGGGCATTCGTTGAAGCCAATCTTCTCAAATCTTCCAATCGAATATCCTTTTCCGAACTCAATGATTCTCCCCTAGCAGAACAAATCGAGATGCAACGCAGTAAGCACGAGATACCGCTGGTTGATCTAGATGGGGGAGAAACGATCTACGGAGTGGATAGCCTGGTGCATTTGTTACAGCCAAAGTTCCCAATAATCGGGAAACTAATGCAGGTGCCAACCCTTTCCTATCTGATCCGCAAAATATATAAGTTCATTTCCTACAACCGGGGAATCATGGCACCTAGCTATCCTTCCTATCGGAAGTATGATTGCACACCTGATTTTCACCTAGGGTATCGAGCATTATTGGTACTATTTCTAGGTGGATTGGGGAGCTTCTTGTCTTATCCAACACTAAGTGATTTTGGGATCCTACAATATAGCCTGGCCGCAGGACTGGGATTACTATTCCTGGGATTTCCTTTTTTCAAAAGGCACTATCTATCCTACCTTGGTCATATAAGTGTTGTCTTGTTCTTAGTAGGTCTACTTTTACGTATCGGTCACTTAATTCCCCTTGTCGAACCACTTTTTCTGGGATCAGCCCTAGTCGTATTTATCTGGCAGTATCTTCGAAGATATCGGATTCTGCAAGCGCAGATGAATTGGAAAACTCAAGAACCTAAGCATTGAGAGACCAGAGCTACCTTCAGCGCAAAGTGCTTTGATTCCAACCAATTAACAGGCAACAAGTTTTATCCCGTTTGGCTTAGTTAAGCTAGATTTTTCATAATATTGATGATTAAGTAAGGGGATCTGTAGGGCTACAGGTCCCCTTCACAATAGAAGCTATATGACAAAAAAAAAGAAAGTCATCGTGGTGGGGAGTGGGAATGCAGCCCTCTGTGCAGGAATCGCTGCACTGGAGAGCGGTGCTGAAGTATTGATGGTGGAGAAAGCCAATGAAAAGGAGGCTGGAGGGAATAGCAGATATACAGCAGGAGCTATGCGCTTCGTATACAATTCGAATGAAGAGCTTATTCCTTTACTATTGAATCCTGAAGATGAAAAACTTCCCAAGACAGATTTTGGGACCTACTCGAAGGAAAGATTTCAGGATGATCTTTTGGGTTCTAATGATGGCCTCCCCTTAAGTCTACACCAGCACCTCCTGATAGACAATAGTTACGAAACACTCAAGTGGCTGGGACAGCACAATATCAAATTCGAGCCGATCTATTCCCGACAAAGCTTTGAAAGGGATGGAAAATACATCTTTTGGGGCGGATTAACGCTAGCTGCCCAAGGTGAGGGAGTGGGTTTGGTTGAAGCTGAACTAAAAGCCTTCCGAAGACTGGGTGGTCAAATCCAATATGAGACCACTGCAAAACAGCTGGTGCTCCACGAACAGCAGGTTTGCGGCTTAGTCTGCGATACATCAGAGGGGGAAATTACCATTGTCGCTGATGCTGTAGTCTTGGGCTGTGGGGGATTCCAGGCCAGTCCTGCTCTACGTAGAAAATACATGGGCGAGAAGTGGGTTCAGGCGAAGGTCCGCGGAACACGTCACAATCTGGGCAAGGGCATTGAAATGGCCCTTGAAGCAGGCGCACAATTTCACGGAATACCAGATGGCTGCCACGCCACCCCCATGGATCTTCACATGCCCAACTATGGCAACCTAGAAATTCCCTATATTGAAAGGAAACACTATCGGAAGATCTGCTACTTCTTGGGCGTGATGTTGAATGCCAAGGGGGAGCGATTTGAAGACGAGGGCATTAATTTTCGCAATTATACCTATGCTCAATTTGGTCGTTCTATTCTTCATCAACCGGGAGGTTTTGCGTGGCAAATATTTGACCATAAGGTGGACCATTTGCTATATAGTGAATACCGATTTTGGGATGCCAGTTTTGTCGAAGCGAATACCTTAGAGGGCTTAGTAGAACAATTAGAAGGAGTAGATCAACAACAAGCCCTGCAAACGCTAGAAGCATACAATGCTGCGGTCGATACCGACACTCCCTTTGATCCGACAATTCTCGACGGCAAAAGTACCCAAGGGCTGCAACCCAACAAAACCAATTGGGCGAATACCTTAGATACTCCTCCCTTTAAAGCTTATCCAGTGACCTGTGGCATCACCTTCACCTACAGTGGTCTCAAGGTAAACGAAGGAGCGGCTGTGTTAAAGGACAACGACAAACCGATCCCAGGACTATTTGCCTGTGGAGAATTGGTTGGGGGAGTTTTCTACAATGGATATCCGGGTGGCTCCGGACTCACCAGTGGTGCCGTTTTCGGACGTCTGGCGGGGTACTCTGCCGCACAATAGGCTCTAAATAGCTAGTTCTATGACGCGAAACCAACTTACACAAATCCTAGGGTTAAGTGCCCTATTTCTGGGTACATTCTTCCTTTCCTCAACACTTCAGCAAGCACCTGAGGACCTGGCCGAAGAAATACAATCCGATAATACTACAAGCTACTTCGAAGATAAAACGATCGAATGGATCATCCCTTTCAAGGAGGGAGGAGGTGGAGATACCTGGGCCCGTTTTAACGCACCTTTCTTCCAAAGACATATTCCCGGTAACCCGGCCATAGTCGTTAACAATATACCTGGTGGAGGTTCCATTAAAGGCGCCAACCTCTTTGCCGAACGCGTCAAGCCTGATGGATTACTCATTCTAGGCACCTCTGGGACTACTCAAATGCCCTATCTCCTGGATGATCCCAGAGTCAGATACGATTACAAGAAGTACAAGCCGGTAATGGCCTATCCTACGGGTGGGGTTGCCTATGTCTCTCCGGCAATCGTTTCGGAGGAATTGCGCCAGCTCAAGGTGACTTCGGTAGAAGAGCAACTGGAAAAGAGTGTACGTATCATCCAAGAGCTAATCGACGGAAATATTCAATTGAAGTATGGAAGTCAGGGCCCAACCTCTCTCGATCTAGTCACTATGTTTTCTTTTGATTTGCTCAACCTGAATGTACAAGCAGTCTTTGGATTCCGAGGGAGGGGAGCGGGAAGACTCGCCTTTGAACGCGGAGAGGTAAAGATCGACTATCAGACTTCCTCTGCTTATCTAAAGAACTCGATCCCCTTGGTAGAAAATGGCGAAGCTATTCCCTTATTTAGTTTTGGTGCGCTGGACGAAAATGGTCAATTGATTCGGGATGAGAGTTTCGCCAATTCGCCAGTTGGTATTATCGACGGAGACACCATGAAAGTCAATGTCCCACACTTTGGAGAGGTATACGAACGGCTGGGGAATTCCCTTTCGGGTATTGAGTGGGACACCTGGTTTGCCTTTATGTCAGCAGGTTTCGGCGGCATGAAACTGTTGCTGACCCCAAAAGAAACACCAGATGAGATCATTGCAGAATTCCACGCTGGCATCAGCGCTATGAAGGAGGACCCAGAATATCAGAGAAATAAATTCAAGGCATTGGGCACCTACAAACAGGTTATCGGAAAACCTGCGGATAAGATTTTTGATCTTGCCACGAATGTAGGTCAAGCAGAAAAACGCTACATGAAAAACTGGTTGAAGGAGAAGTATGATTTGAATCTCATGACGACAGAAAAGAAATAAGTATGCTAGATCTCGTACTACAGGCCCTTCAAACCTTGTTCACGCCTGAACATTTCATGTACCTGCTACTAGGTGTTCTCTTGGGATTGGTCATCGGCATATTCCCCGGTTTAGGCGGTATCGCCGGTTTGTCTTTACTTCTCCCCTTCCTATACGGCATGGATGAGGTTTCAGCCCTTGCCACTTTAATCGGCTTGGTAGCCGTCATCCCCACTTCTGCCACTTTCACCTCTGTGCTCATGGGAATTCCTGGCTCCAGTTCCAGTCAGGCTACGGTCCTAGACGGTTTTGCATTAGCTAAAAAAGGGCAGGCTTCAAGAGCCTTGGGAGCGGCTTTTTCTTCTTCCCTCTTAGGAGGACTGTTTGGGGTTATCATTCTGACTTTCTTTGTACAGATCGCACGGCCAATGATTCTTTTATTTGGTTCTGCGGAGTTATTCATGCTCGCTATTTTCGGTTTGTCAATGGTTGGGTCCTTATCCGGAAAGAGTCTTGTTAAAGGGGTTGTAGCTTGCGGATTCGGGATCTTAGTGGGAAGTATTGGTGCAGCTCCAGCCACTGGAGAATTCCGGATGACCTTTGGTATCAATTACCTCTATGATGGTCTTCCACTAGCTGTTATCGCCTTGTCTATCTTCGCCTTCCCTGAGATTTCTGAGTTGTTTCGGAAGGAGACCGCTATTGCGGAGGAGACTGATATGGGAAAGGCCGGCATGCTTACGGGGGTAAAAGACCTGATCAAAAACAAATGGTTAGCATTACGCTGCGCGGGAATAGGAACGATCGTGGGGGCAATTCCTGGGATGGGTGGGAGTGTGGTAGACTGGATCGCCTACGGGCATGTAGTACAGACCACAAAAGACAAATCTCAATTTGGCAAAGGAGATATCAGAGGCGTGATCGCCCCCGAATCTGCTAACAATGCAAAAGAAGGCGGTGCTTTGATGCCTACCCTCCTCTTTGGCATTCCAGGTTCTGGGTCCATGGCCGTGTTCCTAGGTGGTATGGTTCTAATTGGGATAGAAGCGGGACCTTCCATGGTGACCAAAGACATTGACCTGACCTACACGATTATTTGGTCCTTGGCTATCGCCAATGTTATCGGAGCAGGACTATCTTTGTTCTTAGCCGGCCCCATATCGAAGCTAACGCAAATCAAATTCAGCCTTTTAGCCCCGTTCATGATCATGGTTATCAGCTTCGCCGCTTTCCAATCCACAAAGGATATGATGGATTTGTGGATGTTGTTGTGCTTCGGCCTGATCGGTATCTTCATGAAAAGATTTGGTTGGTCTAGACCTGCTTTTCTAATTGGCTTTGTACTAGCAACGCAAGCAGAGAGTTATCTAAATATGTCGGTGCAGTTTTATGGCTGGGAAATGTTCTGGCGGCCTGGGGTCATTATTATCATGCTTCTTTCTTTGATTTCAGTCTACTATTCTCGTAAGGGGACAGTGGATGAAAATGCAGAATTAATGAAGAAAGAAATGCCGACAGAATTAAACCGAAGACCTCAATTGATCTTCGCTGGCCTTATTCTGATGTTTATTCTAGTGGCCATTTTCGACAGTTGGCAACAATCCTTTTTAGGTAAGGTCTTTACTTTATCCATAGCATATGCCATTCTACCATTTGCCATCTGGTTAATCTGGATCTACCTCAAAGGGGAGGCCACTAATGCAGCTATTTTTGATGCAGAACAAGTAAGCGAAGCAGGCACTTTCAAGGCGCCTTGGTACGAACCTATATTGTGGATCGGAGGCTTATATGTCGTGAGCCTGCTGACTGGATTTATTCCGGCTATCATGCTATTCTTCATTGCCTTTTTCACCCTAAAAGCAAATACCAATGTATGGCGAACAGCCCTACTCACAGCGGCGGGCACCGCTTTTCTAATGCTATTTGGGTATTTTCTGAATCTGGAGTTTCCACAAGGAATATTCTTTTAGGAGTCTAATGTAGGAAAATCCAGCGGGCACCTTTCGGATACGCTTAAAACCATTGACTTCAGCGGTTGTTCTGAGTATATGGAATCGAAATTCCAAATGCCTATTAGTAGAGTATCCAAGTCCATCATAGCAAGTATTTTCTCTATATCGCCTTCGCGGAACACTGATGTTTCTAGAAGCTCAAATAAACACAATCATTCAAAAACACCTTACCTCTATCTCATGGCTGACCCCGGGCGTCCGGCTTATGCTCATCGCCACCTTTGGCTTCACGATCATGCAAGTTTTCGTAAAAGAATTGGCCGGTTTTCATGTTTCACAAATCGTATTTTTCCGTTCTAGCATCACGGCCCTATTCTGCTTAACCCTCTTGCGCCAAAAAGGGGTATCCATATTGGGGAAGAGCAGGAAGTTGCTGATTCTACGCTCGATTTGTGGCATTATTGCGATGACACTATTCTTCATAACTGTCCAGCGCATGCCCTTAGGCGCTTCTTTATCTCTAAAATACCTTTCCCCCATTTTCACCGCCGTGTTTGCGGTTTTGCTGATTCATGAAAAAGTAAAGCCCATTCAGTGGCTCTTTTTTTTGACAGCCTTAGTAGGTGTATTTTTACTCAAAGGATTTGATACCAGAATTGATGTCATCAGCCTGATCATGGGTATTGTAGGGGCTATCTTTGGAGGCTTGGTCTATGTCGTGATTCGTAAAATTGGAAATACGGAACACCCCTTGGTCATTGTGAACTACTTCATGTTAAGTGCCACAATCCTTTCCGGAATCGCCATGACTTTCTTTTGGCAAAATCCAACGCCCTTAGAGTGGGGATTACTGTTCGGAATGGGATTCTTTGGCTACTTAGGACAGCTCTATATGACTCGTGCTTTCCAGGCAGAAGCAGCCAGTAGGGTAGCCCCCGTAAAGTACATTGAGGTAGTTTATTCCTTGGTCATTGGCTTTCTTTGGTTTGGGGAGAGCTATTCCACCTTAGCCTTTGCCGGTATCTTATTGATCCTTCTTAGCATGATTCTAAATCTCAATTTTCGATCAAAGTAGGCGCTCTAAACCAATAACTATTTTCCGTTGAGATTTTCACTTCCCCCGCTGGTTTAGTAGATTTATGTTATGAAACAACCAACTTTAGCAGGGCTTTTTCTCGTCCTAGCCAGTCTTCATATTGCCTGGACTGGCCAATCCCAATCCTTTGATTTTCAACGTCAAGATGATGGTCTTTTGCTGAACGAACAGGGCAAAGCGGTTCTCTTCTTTCAGCAGACACCCAAATCCCTCGAAGGGAAGTACAGTAGATCCAATTATGTACATCCACTCTATGATCTTGATGGAAACGTCCTCAGTGAAGACTTTCCAGCAGATCACCTACATCACCGTGGTATTTTTTGGGCATGGCATGAAATTCTGGTAGGTGGCAAAAAGATTGGAGATGCCTGGGATTGCAATAATATCAGTTGGGACGTCCAGCGCGTTAAAGGTTCCGCCAATGGAGAAACTGGCGCTATTACTACTCGCACTTTTTGGAAATCCACACTCACCGATCAAGATCCTAAACCAACAAAGATATTTAAGGAAAAAACGCGCATCGAGGTATACCCAACCAGCGCTTTTTATCGAGTTATCGATTTTACCATACAACTCAAGCCTCTCTTGAAAGGCATGGCTATTGGCGGATCCACTGATAGCAAAGGCTACGGAGGTTTTTCACCTCGTGTAAAACTACCAGAGGATCTCAAATTCTGGGGAGAACTGGGAGAAGTAAAACCTCAGACGAATGGGATTGAAGCCGGTCCTTGGATCGACATGCTGGGCAGCTTTAATGATCAGGAGGTTTCGGGCGTGGCCATCATGATGCATCCTGAATATCCTGCGGCTCCTCAGAAATGGATTTTACGAGCAAAAGGAAGCATGCAAAATGCTGCCTTTCCCGGAAATCAAGCCTTTGCCATGAAAAAAGGGAAATGGTTAGAATTGCGCTACAGAATGGTTATTCATAGAAAGGAGATTGGGAAGGATATTATCTCTAAACTATATCACGAATTTCTTTCCAAATAAATCTGTTCTTATTCGATAGGATTGGAATTACTCCTTCAAACGAGGATCAAGCGCTTGGGTCAAACCATCGCCGATGTAATTAAAGATGGTCACGCTAATGAAGATGGCAAAGCCAGGCACAACCGTGAGCCACCAGGCTTTGGGGTAATTGCGTGCCTCTCTCAACAAGCTTCCCCAGGTTACCTGCTCTTCTGGCACCCCAATATTTAGGAAAGATAAGGAGGCTTCCAAGAGAATTGCTCCAGCCATTCCAAAGGACAGGGCTATTAGCACAGGCCCTAAGGCATTTGGCAAGGCATGGCGGAAGATGATCTTCCACTGCGTAAACCCTAATGCCCTTGCTGCATCGATGTAATCCATGCGTCGAATTCGTAGCAGCTCGGCACGCACGAATCGAGCCACGCCAGTCCATGCTAATAGGCCGATAAGTAACATTACGTAGAGAATACTCTCTTCTTGAATTGCCGCTACAAAAGCCAGAATTAACAGGAGTCCAGGTATAGCATTTACCATTTCTATCAGACGCATCACGATCAAATCGATCGGAATCACCCATCTTTTGCCTAAAGCGGGAATTCGTTCCAAACGGCTGGATAACAAATTGGCTAAAACCAGGAGCGCTACGATAATCAGAAAACCCAAAAAGAAATTGGTAGCTTGCGCCCCTTCACTGATCGCATAGGATCTACTCCCCCAGCCCCAAAATATCCCAAGGAGTAAGAACAGCAGATTTAGTCCTACCCGAATCCGGGACAATTTCAAACCATCATCGCCAAAGTAACCTGCCAAAGACCCCAATAACAGACCAATCAAGAGCGCTATTGACATCGCTACCATCCCCACCATCAGGGCAGTACGAGCACCAGCAATCATCCCAGCAGCTACATCACGCCCCAGGTCATCCGTTCCTAACCAGTGACGGAACCGCCAGCTCTTGACATTTTGCTTATCAAATGGGCCTTTATAAGTATTCTTGTAATCAAGGCGTTCGCTGGCATAGGGAATCAAGGGCCAAAACTGAGATTCGAAGGTCTGTTCATACCAAGGGGTATTCAAAAACTTGGCTTCCCACTTGGACCAACCCAATTGCACCGCATATTCTTGTATTACCGGGAAATAACGCTTGCCATCTATCTTGCAATAAAGCGGCTTATCATTAGCAATAAAATCACCGGTGATCGCAACAAATAGGATCACCAAAAAGATACGCCAGGACCAAAGCGCCATTCTGTTTTTGCGAAAGCGCTCCCAGGCAAAGGACCAATAGGTTCTTTTGCTCAATTGTTGCTCTATATCTTTCTGTTGCTTTCTGCCAAAAAACATATTAATGGTTTGAACTCTTATTTGCGATACCTCACCCTAGGGTCAACAAAGGCATACAATATATCCGCGATCAAAATTCCGATTAAGGTTACTATTGCTCCTAACATCATGATGGTAAATACCACCGGCCAATCTTTCTGCCCAATAGACTCGATAGTTAACCATCCCATCCCATAAATATTGAAAATCCACTCTATGACTACCGACCCCGTCAGCACACGAGGAAAAATATTAGCGACCAAAGTAATGATCGGGAAAAGTGCATTTCTAAATCCGTGCTTCCAAATCACAACCCTTTCGCTCAACCCTTTGGCCTTGGCTGTACGCATGTACAATTGTTGCAACACCTCCAGCATACTGCCCCTCATTTGCCGACTAATAAAGGCTAAACTGGCATAGGTTAGACAAAATACCGGAAGGACTAAGTGATAAGCTACTTCCCAAAATCTAGACCAAAAAGGTGCATCATCTGGTAAACTTCCCGTTCCGAAAGCTGGAAACCAGTTCATACCATACTCAGAATTGGTAAAAAAGATAATCAGCAAGGTAGCTACCCAAAAATTGGGGAGGGAATACAAGAAAAAAAGTAGTCCCGAAGTCCACCGATCAAATGCCTTTCCTTGATATACCGCGGAATATACCCCAACGGGAATAGCTATTATATAAGCGAAGAATACCGCCAAGCCATTCAAAATCAAGGTCCATTGCAGGGCTTCCCATATCTTGCGGCTCACTGGTCTACGGTCTTGTAGGGATACTCCAAAATCACCCGCAACAAAGCGACTAAACCAATAGTGATATTGATTACGCGTTCCATACCATTTAAAATCAGGTACATAGAGTCGACCTGGCGTAGCCTGAGACTTAATCGCACTATATCTCCCTTCCAAAGTCTTGAAACTAGCTCCGAGCCGCTGCACCAAGGCAGGATCACTGTTGACTCCCACTCTAATGGAATCGAGTGTTCGTTGTACCAACTCATCCTTGTATTGGAGCGGTAGGAAACGAGCATCTGCCCTTACGCTAGTCAAGGCATAGGCAGCCACCGTATCCGGTACTTCAGCTAACTCACCTCTGAACTGTTTAATCTCATGATAGTAGGACTCAATTTCAGGCCAATTCCCGTACTGAGCGATTAACTTGGATAAGGTATTGCGGCGTTCCATCTGCTGAATGCGATACAGGGTATCTGGATAGGCTGCTGAAGAAAGGCTGAAGTAAAAGGCTGGACGATCAAGCCCTAGGGATTGGGCGCATCGTTTGTATTCCAATTCAAAAACGGCTTCATCAAAAGGCGTATCTTCTGGAAAACAAGCCTGCATAACCGGATCACCAGGCGTGCATTTACTCAGCCCAAATGCCAAAAAAGAGATGGCAATCAAAGTTGGGATAAACCAAAGTACACGCTTTAGTAGATATGTGGTCATGGGTTGATTTTCCTGAAAACGCTATGGCAAAATACAAACCGGAAAAAACTAGGTCTTTTCCGGTTTGTACTTTTTTGTGACTCTATTTCCCAGCCGCCATCTGACTAGACCTCAACTTCATAAAGTTGGGAAAGTACCCTGGGAAATAGGCAGATATAGGTGTATCAAATCGCTTGTGAATGGCGAACCTTACACTATAAGTCATGATATAAATCTCCGGCCGTTCGTCGTATATCATTTCCTGCAAGTCACCATACAGCTTATAACGTTCCTCCTGGTCTAATGTTTCTTGGATTTTGGTCATGAGTGCATCTGTGTCTGCGTTTCCAAAACCTGTTCGGTTATCACCTTGGGTATGGTAATTTTGTCTTGGCTCCCAGTTTGGAGCTAGGCTTCGACCTGCACCACTCAATTCGTAATCACCTGACCGTTGTCGAGTAACCAGTTCACGACCATTGGCTGCACTACCATCTAGCTCTATTTCAACCCCTGCTCGTCGAGCATTTTCCTGGATAATCAATGCCGTTCTTTGAGCTGTGGCGCTAGAACTTGAAAAAGAGTAGGTCAATTTCATTTCCTCTCTTTTCCCGCCGATTTCTTTATCTACCGTTCCATCCTGATTAGTATCCGTCCAACCGGCCTCTGCTAACAAGGCCTTAGCTTTTTCGATATCATAGGCAGGAATTTCTAGGTCCTTATTGTAGAAAGGCTGAGATGGATGTACGGGAGAAGCTAGTCTCTCTCCTATTCCGAAATAAACCTGTTCAATAATAGCATTCGCATCAATCGCATGCGATAGGGCCTGTCGAACTCGCTTGTCTGATAATTTCGGGTTATTCGTGTTCAGGGAAATGTAGGCAATGGCCAACATCGAGGGGGAGTAAAACTCATAGCAATCTGTTACAGTTGGGTCTTCCTTCATATCCATAAAAGTAGCGGGGTCTATGGAAGGAACCACATCAATTTCTCCCGCCTTCAAACCCTGAAAGGCAGTTGCAGCTTCCTTAATCGGTCTGAACACTAAACGGTCCGGAAAGGCTTCCAGGCTTCGATACTTCGAGGCTAGCGGATCACCCCACCAGTCTGCCTTTTTCTCCAGGACTAACTCCTGACCCGTTTCCCAACCAACAAATTTGTAGGGACCAGAGCCGCTGACAAACCCAACCTCTCTACCATATTTTGCCAGCTTAAACTCATCGGCAAATTTCTTGAGGCGATCATCAGAAGCAACTAGTTGTTCCACTTTAGCAGCATCCGTAAATTCAGACACAGCGATATCAGTCAAGTATCCATTTGGATCATAAACACTGGCTGGCATAACCGGGAAAGTACTGGAGGTTTTCTCTTCTCCACTAAAATATCGCTTGTCTGTCACGACAGTAAAACGCTTCGGGTTATCCTCATCAACTACTACATCTTTTATCAAAGAGATATGCGGCCGAAGTCGTACCGCCGGAACCTCTGGATTAAGTACAGCCTTTAAGGTAAATGCATAATCATGACCGGTCACTGCACTTCCATCCTCCCAAACGGCTTCGTCCTGGATTTCGTAGGTATAGCTTGTCCCCCCGGCAAAGGGTCCTTCTTCGATTAGCGTAACGGCTGGGCGTTCCTTTGCCAATTGCGGAATAAACTCCAAGGTCTCAGGATCCAGCGTTAAGAGGAAAGAAAAGACTTGATAGTTCAGTTGGTTAGCATAACCCGAGGTAGTTAGCACAGGGTTTAACATATCAGGTTCTGCTTCCAATCTCAAGACTACTTCATTGTTGGTTCGTTCGCAACTAGCTAAAGCAGCAGTATCGGCACCTTCCTTAGAATCTGTTTTGCAGCTGGCCAATAGGCAGACAACCAGGCAGCTGATAAAAAGTACACGTACGTGATTCATGGGTCAAATTTTAGGATAATGATTAATGGCTCCCTATTGCACTACCAAATCTTCCATCAACTGAAAGGCACCTAATCTAAAACCAGGTCGGATAGAGCTGGCTTGCGCTTCGAAGCGCCGGTGAAATGCCAATCTTTCTAAAGGAGCGAATAAGAAAATTGCAGGTTGCTCGTCGTAAATTATCTCTTGTAACTCTAAAAATAGTTTTTTGCGCTCTTCTTGGTCGGTTGTAAGTCGTAATTCATCAATTAGCTGATCAACATGTGGATAGCTAAATCGCGTTCGATTCAAGCCTCTAGGATGATCGCTTTCGGTATGCCAGATCGCTTTAGGGTCTTCCTCTGGCTCATGTCCTGGCGAAAGAGCCCCTCCAAATAGATCAAAATTCCTATTGGCAAGATCTTGGACCATTACACTCCGGTCTACGGAATTGATATTCACATTCACCCCTACCCGCTTGGCTTGTTCTTTGAAATACAAACTCATATTGGTTCCAAATGTACTTGCCTGATATTCCAGATAAGTGAGCGAAAAATCTACTCGTTCGCCATCTATCTCGCGATCCAAAATGCCGTCTCCATTGGCATCTTCCCAGCCAGCCTCCGTAAGGAGAGCTTTGGCTTTTTCAACATCATATTTAATGGGATCTAAGCCTTTATGTGAAATAGGTTTCTTTGGATGAATTGGCCCTGTAATCGGCTCAGCATAACCATAGTACAAGGTATTGATCACCTCATTCACATCTACCAAATGAGCTAAGGCTCGACGCGTTCGTTTGTCGGAAAGCAACGGTGACTGCGTGTTCATTCCGACGAAGTAAAACTGAAAAGTAGAAGGAGTATGCAAGGCATAAACATCCTGGATATTTTCATCTGCTTGCAATTCGGAAAAGGCCTTTGAATCCAATCTTCCCGCCACATCTAGCGCTTCATCCTTGATGGCTGAAATAGTAGTATTTTGATCCCTCACCACTTGGAAAATGATCTTTTCAGGGAAGGCACTTAAACTAGGAAAAGCCTCTTCCTTTCCCTTCCCCCACCAATTTTCTTTCAATACCAACTCTGCACCTTGTCCCGTTTCAAAAGAAACCAATTTATACGGACCAGGGCCTGACACGCCCTCTGGCTCCAGGTTGTGTAGAGGAGACGTGAATGCATCAGCAAAAGTTTTTAGGTTTTCGTTGCTTTCCGCCAATTGCTGTGCCTTTTCTACGTTCGTAAGGTCTGCCAGAGGAATATCCGCCATCAAGTCATTAGGGTCATAAACGTAAGCCGGCATGACGGGTAAACTACTCAAGCCTAATTCTTGCAACATATAGGGCTTCTGCGTAGTAATCGTAAACGTCTTAGGATTAGCTTTATCAACCTCTACACTCGCAATAAAATCAAAGTAGGAACGCAAGTGTGCTGCCGGTACTAGTGGGTTAAATAAGGCTTTAAGCGTAAAAGCCATATCCTCTCCGGTTACTGGTGTACCGTTGTCCCAACGGGCTTCTTCATGCAAGGTGAAGGTGTAAGCCAGATTTCCTGAATATGGTCCAGTCTCAATTTCACTAACTACTGGTTTAGCCACTGCCAATTGAGGGACTGGTTCCAAAGTTTGTGGATCATATGTCATGAGATATGGAAACATATACTCGAATACCATACGACTTTGGGCATCCGTATATAAGATAGGATTGAAGGTTCTAGGGTCTATTGGCATTCTGACCCTTACCACATTGTCTTTTTGCTTGAATTTCGAGATATCTACGACTGTCTCTTGCTCACCTTGGGGCGCCTCAGAACGGCACATAGATAAACTTAGCGAGAGTATCAGCAGGAGTGACATGCTGAAATGCTGTGTTACTTGATATTTCATACTGGAGGGCTTTTAAAAATAGCTTGCCGACAATTTACATCAAGAGGAGGACCATCCATCTACCGAAAAACTGTTCCACGGATTCTTGATCTCTTGGACTTGAAATCGCGTAAATAATGCTCAAGTCCTAATATATTCTTTGGTACAGGTGGTTAAAATATGTTATGAACTAATTTGAACTTCTTGGCTTCGCAGATAGCTAATAGGTTTTGATCAGTTCTATGTCTGAGAGCCATATTTAACTTTTAAGAACGATCAAAATTAAGTCATTTGACAAGGAATCAAAAAAATTATGCTGCTACAAGTTACAAACCCTAATCCATATGCCATCTGGCTAATCCTTCTCTCATGTCCTAGTATATCGATAGGATAGGTAATCGAACTATCGCAATCGATTAATCTCCTGCGCCTTACAGGTAATCTTTAATACTATATTGCTTTGACAGCACTTGACCTCAAACAAAATAATCCCTAACTTTAGTAAAGCGAACAAGCCTTACCTGAGTAGATATCACACGTAAATTAGCATTTTAAACCAAATTATTCTGTTATGGCATCTAATAACACCTTACGGTATTCAGATCGGGAATTGGCGACCTTCAAAGAAATCATCGATGCCAAATTATCCAAAGCCAAGGCACAACTGTTGCAATTACAGTCGCAGATCATTGAGGCTACCCAAAATTCCAGCGATGCTCATGGAGCTGACTGGATGGACGATAGCAGCATGAACGCGGAGCTAGACATGCTGAATACGATGGCAATCCGGCAAAGAAAATACAAGAAAGAGCTGGAAAATGCCCTCGTTAGAATTCGCAATAAGGTCTACGGTATTTGCATGATCACAGGCAATCTAATCGATAAGAGACGATTGATGGCCGTTCCCACCACCACCAAAAGCGTAGCGGCCAAGAATGCGATGAGCAGTGGCCGGAGCGCTAAAGCTTCAAGGTTTTCCAGCCGTAGAAAAGGCAGACAAATTATTTCAAAATTCAAATCGGGGAGGAGTAAGAAGGCAAAATCTGCCACGTCCACGAACTCCGACGAAAGTCTACTTTCAAATCTTTCGCCGCTGCCTTCAGTAGAAGACATTCCTATGGATCAACGACCTAAGATGGGCGATATAGAGTAATCCAATTCTGTATCGACTATTTCGAACTTTTGACTCGGGCTAGACCAGATTTTGCTTGCTGGTGTAGCCCGGTTTTGTATTCGTCTGGATTGATCGACAAGCAGCGTTTGAAATAGGTCCGCGCCTGCTCCTTTTCTCCAAGTTGCTCATGGATCAGTCCGATCTGTAAAGCGGCATTACAGGCAAAGAAATAGGACTCCTTAACGCCATGTGTAATGGTCTCTTCATAGGCATCAATGGCTTCTTGCCAACGTTCCAAACCATGCAAAATGCGTCCTAGGCGATAGGTATACTCCAATTGATCCCGCTTCTGCGTAAATGCAGTTCTATCTTGTGTACGCATTAAATCGTGAGCACGCCGGAAGTAGGCTCCATCGAACAGCAGGCGAGCCTTGACCAATACTTCACTTGGTCGATGAGTTGACTTGGCCTCTTTAAATGCATTTTTGTCACCACCGGCAATAGCCTCGCCATTATTGAGACACGCCTTCATATAGGCGGTGTATTTCGAACTTTTCCCATTGATCAAGGATTGCCAAGCCAGTTTCTGGTAAGCCTCTTTCACGTAGTAGGGCGTCTTATTCCGAGCTAAAAACCGCTGGAAATAGGGTGCAGCATCGCTGTCTAATCGCCTCAATTTGGCTAAGCCAAGCATATAATCTAGGTAGGGAAAATCCAAACGATTTTCATCCTTCTGAAAGTTGTTAAGAATTTGAATGGCCTGGTCGTTATGTCCACTGCGCATGGCAATATTACTCATGATGAAGCAGTGCAAAGGATTGGTCCTAGGCGACAAGCCTGAGGTTCGAATCACCTTCCATGCCGCTTTTTCATCCTTCGCCAAATGCATGAGTAAATAGGCGTACATACTTCTTGCTTCCTCACGAAACAAGAAATTATTTCGATCACCATAAGCTACTACTTCTTCTAGTTCTTTGCGTCCCTGCCGAATCGTTCCATTCAAGCTAGTCAGCAACTTAACTCCCCATTGATAATTGTCTGGTATCGTGCCCACCATGGCATGTAGGATACCCAAATCTTTAAGATTGGGAATAAACTCTGGGAAACGCTTTCGGTTTTTCTCTAACAATCGATTGGCCCGATTGATATCCATGAAGCCATTTAATTGCTCCCCAAAACGGAGTCGTATCAAGGCCCATTGCAAATAGATCTCGGCTTGGACATAGAGAAAGTAGGGAGAATCCTTATCTCCAGCACTAACCCTTTCAATGCGCTGGGCTCGTCTTGGCTTTAGTCTATCAAAACTCTTTTGATCACCGTTGACGTAGAGGTAGAAAAAGTCTAGGTAGTTCTCTAGATGGTGTACGATTAAATTATCTGGTGATTTAAATTTCAGAGAAGCAATCCCTTCGTAGGCTTTAGAAAACTGTAGGCTGGTAATAGCTTTGTAGACGGTTTCGCACTGCGCATTATATTCGAAATAGCCTTGGGCAGGCAGAATATAGGGCAGGCAGAAGAGATAGAGCAGAAGTAGTCTTCGGTTAATCATGGGATGTTTTAAGAAGGACAAGTTGTCAAAGACAGCAAGAGGTTGACGATAGCAATCATCAACCTCTTGTTAGTTGCTATATCGAAGTACGATTATTCGGTAGTAGTAGGTTCGCCTTTCACTTCTGCTACGATCTGCTGGTCTACAAGAATTCGACCACAATGCTCACAGGCGATAATTTTCTTACGTTGTCCGATTTCCAATTGCAACTGCGGTGGAATCTTGTTGAAACATCCGCCACAAGAATTACGCTCTACAGATACTACAGATAGACCATTACGGTAAGAAGTACGAATCTTATCATAAGCCTTGATCAAACGATCTTCGATCGTTTTTCTAGCCTTATCCGATTCCTTCTTCAACTTATCTTCTTCTTTCTCTGTTTTTTCGATAATCTTTTCCAGCTCCACCTTCTTCACCTCTAAGTCCTTCCGCTTTCCGTCGATACGCTCATTGGTGGCACCTAGCGTCTCCTGCTTCTTCTCAAGTTCCACGCGTGATTGGCGCATCTTCTTTTCAGCCAGTTGGATATCCAACCGCTGCATTTCTATTTCTTTGGTAAGTGCGTCGTATTCTCTATTGTTCTTCACGTTATCCATCTGCGTCTGGTAACGTTCGATAAGCGCTTCTGCCTCCTTAACGTTGGCAGTATGCCGGCTCATCTCTCCTTCTAGTTCTTGGATTTGCCCTTCCAGGCGTCCGATTCTGGTCTCCAAACCGGCAATATCGTCCTCTAAATCACTCACTTCCATAGGAAGCTCACCCTTCATAATTTGGATTTCATCGATTTTGGAGTCTATTACTTGAAGTTCGAATAAGTTCTTAAGCTTTTCAGCAATTGTCAATTCCGCCATTTACGTTTATTTTAAAGCTTTTGTTTGGATGATTTGATCGATCAACACCAATAATGGATCGGATTAGTGCGCACGCTTGTGCAACGAACCGCAAAATTACTAAATTTATCTGATATTATCTCGGCTAGCAAATCAATTGTAAATTGCTCACTTTCAAAGTGTCCGATATCAGCAATGATTATGTTTTGATCGGCATCAAAAAACTCATGATACTTGTAATCTGCCGTAATAAAGATATCTGCTTTTTTGCGAATGGCTTGCTTTAATAAAAAGCCGCCTGCTCCTCCGCAAAGGGCGACATTTTGTATCGATTTGCCACTTAGTGCTGTGTATCTTATACAGTCAAGCTGCATGGCCTGTTTCAGATGTGTCAGGAAACTTTCCTCTGACATGGGTTCTGGCAAGCTACCAAACAAGCCTGATCCCACATTAGTCGCTTTATTCTCAATATCAGTGATTGAGCTATGTGCCTCGGCTGCTTCCAAAATCCGCACCACCTTGGATTGTATGCCTTTTTCAAACTGCCCCTCCAAACGATGGCCTTGCTGATGTAGCGCAATCACCCCAGCCGCCTTCAACTCATCGTATAACTGTAAGGTACGATCATCAAAGGTGTAAGCGATGAAGCCCTTAAGCACAGCTTTTGGCGCTAAAATCTGAGTATTTTCCAAGCCTATCTTCTCTCCGATCTTTGCATTGACCCCCTTATAGTAAACATTATCAAGGTTGGTATGGATCGCGTAAATAGCAATGTTATGCTGGATCGCCTTAATGATGACCCGCTCCACGTAGTTTTTCCCCGTAATCTTCTTTAATCCCCGGAAAACAATCGGATGATGTGCCACCACCAGATTACAATTTTGGGCAATCGCCTCCTCTATCACCGCTTCTGTCGAATCCAGGCAGGTCAACACCCCAGTCACCGCTGCTTCTTTATCACCGACAATGAGTCCCGCATTGTCATAACTTTCTTGGTAGGTTGGGGGTGCAATACTTTCCAAGTGTTGAAGGATCTCCTTAATCTTCGTCATAGGTTTCTTATACTGTAGTTAGTGTTTGGTAATTCGTTTCTGTAGAGTAGTTTATTTCTATTGTAGTTGATCAATTTCTTCCGAAAGCAAGTTTATTAAATCTTCTACATCTCTTTCTGCTTGATGATACAAACCTAAAATATAACTATCATTCCGATGTGCCCATTGTAAAATGGGGCTAATTTGCTCATCAGCCAGCAGTAAAGTGGTATCCACTATCTGATACCTCCGCTCTTGGTACCTCATGTGCTTTAACAACAAAGGCTTAATATATTCTCGGTGATGGTTGATATGCCGCTGCTCATTGTTCACGATCCATTCCTGCGTAATATCGTAATAGGTTAGCAGATCTAAACGTAGGGAATCATTAGAAATTATTTCCAGCCCCCTAGATTTTAGCATCTCATAGGGTGCAGTATTCGTAATGAAGGTAGTCGTACCGATAAAAAAGGGCAACACTATTTCCAGAGAATCCAGCTTGGTCGCCTTGGCTTCCCATTTGTCAATAACCCATTGGTAGGCCCTTACGCGCCCACCATGCCCGACAATGTTCACCTTAATATCTTGTAAATCCTTCTCCAAACCATCCTTCAGCTCTTTCAAGGTTTCCATTTCCACCACCTTCGCCGCCCTTCTTTCATTCCAATTGCTAAACGAAATCGCCAAGCTAATGCCAATAAAGATCAAGAACACCTCGCCCAACGCATAGGTCCAATTCACCTTCTTCAAGGTGTTGTTCCACACCTGCCGAACTCTGGCTCCAACTTTTCTTTTTTCTGACATAACTAGCAGCTTATCGCGATGCTAAAGAAAAGAAACTTTTTCCAAAAAAGCCCTTTTCATTCCCTACCATATCGCCCACCCGCCAAAATTTTAGCTCCGCCTTTTTTTTGCAAGTTGGAACAAATTCCGTTAACTTTGCGTTCTTGAAATCAGGGTATCAGAAGCGATGCCTGAATTGATGAAATGGTCCCATAGCTCAGCTGGTTAGAGCAACTGACTCATAATCAGTAGGTCCTTGGTTCGAGCCCAAGTGGGACCACAAGAGGGGGCAGCAATTTGCTGCTCCCTTTTATTTAACGCTCTCTGCTACACACGTATGTCTATTTCTTTGCAGCCAAAACCATCAGCTTTCCTTCAACATACGAGCCACCGCATCAAAAGCAGACGCACAGGCGCCATGCACCGTCGCCTGATGGTCAATGGATAGCGCTTCGCCCGCGAAGAACAGGCGGTCAGCCACCGGTTCCTGAATAGCCTCGACTACCCGCCACTGCCTGTCTTCAAAATCATAGGAGTAGGCTCCCTGAATGTAAGGCTCTGCTGACCAGTTCTGAATAACGTGCTGTACATAACTGGCTGAGGCCTGACCTTCAAATATCTCATCGAGCTCTGCCAGGAACTGTTCTATGATAGCAGCATCCGTACCGAGTTGGGTGTAGGCTGTTGCTTTTTCATTGATGGCAAAGAGCCCGAGGATATGGCGGGACGATTCTTTTCCAAAGGCAGCGTTGTACACGAATTTCTCCTCTTCCCGGAACGCTTTCAGTATGGGGCCGAAGGAAAGCATATCGGGGTAAAAGCGGTCTTGAAATTCTACAAAAATTTTGATCCCATCGCCAACGCTCACCTGCCCGATCGCGTCAGTCTTGGCCTTTGGCAGCATCGGCACAAAAGCAATATGCTCACTTTGTAATATTTTAAGGGGTACGGTGAGCAGCACTTTATCGGCTTCCAATACCTGCCCGGTCTCTGTTTTGAGCTGTACTTTACCCATGGAGTAGTCGACTTCCACAACCGGAGTATTGAGGGTGATGCGGTCTTCAATACCAGGCACGATATAATCCTCAAAAAATCCAAACCAGGTAGTATGCTTAAATTTCCATTCAGAATACAACTTGCTGATGTAGTTATGATCCCGGAGCCGGCCGTTATTCCAGGTTTGAGTGGTTTGCGGGTTGTAGACGATGATGTCGATGTCAGCATCAATATCAGGGCTGCTGAGTATATCCGACAGAATAGCAGGGTGGGTATGAATCCATTCTGCGCCAAGGTCGATAGGAAAATCAGCAAAATCTGCTGTTTTTTTCATCCTCCCGCCCCAAACCGGAGCCGCTTCAATGATCTCAAAATCAACATCGTACCGCTGGAGAAGGTGCCCGGCAGCCAGGCCGGCAGCGCCTGCACCAACGATAATGACTTTGCCTTCGAAGGCTCCGTGCAGGTCGGGGAGGTCTAAATCGTAGCGGTTGCAGGATTCAAGTAAAAGCGAGGAAAAGAAAGGCAGCCCAATACCTGCTTTGAGGGCTTTTTCGATAAATGCTTTACGGGTCATAGGTTATGGTTTTGAATGCATGCTAATTGCCAGGCCTGCAGCTGCACTGAAGAAAGCCTGTCTGCCGTTATCGCCTCCCAGCTGCTGTCCGTAACTTGCACGAAGATAACCGCCCAATCTCTTCCGGGGAGCGACCCCTATACCCAGGCTGATGCGTGGTATAATGTACAAGCTGCCTTCCTTTTGGTAATCGATGGTGCCGCTGGCGAGGTTTAGAGTGCCTTCCTGCTTACTAAGTGTGTAGGCCAGGCTGCTGCCAATGGAAGAAGAAGCATAAAAGTATTGCCCCGGCCGGCAGCGGCGGTACTCAACCTCCGGGTGCAAAAACACTGCATCAGAAACATTGGGTTGGGCAAAATAGCCTGCCTGTGCCCGCCACCACCATTGATGTGCCCCAATTGGCTGCTTTAGTACATCCGTATAAGCAACGCTGCCGCCTATTTGGACCCCAAAAGGCGCAAAGTAACCAATGTGGAGTTCAGGTGGCTGCTCTTGTGCCTGTAACGTAGTGCCTGCCAGAATCATCAATAATAAAAAGTACCTCGCTTGCATAAAATCCGGATATTATACGGTAGCCTGGAAGACGTTTAAAGTGCCTCCGAATTTACTCCGCCAGACCTTCAGCTCCCCCGATTCACAACGGTGTCCAACTGCCCGTTTGGATGGATCAAGATCTGCCGCTCCAGCAAGAACGCATAAAATTCGTCAATCTTATCGGTTCTGCTGTATACCTGCCCGTAATTTTCTTTGGGGTCCATGCTGATTACCCGTCCCCGACAACGGCTAGCGCACCACCACTTCATCCACAAAAAACCAGGCGGGATACCCCACCCCGTAGTGCCAGGAGGGGCAAACCTTCACGCCTTCTATCTCTACCCTGATGTAGCGGGCGGAAACGGGCGCCGGCTGCTCTGACTTTACGCCCACAAACTTGACTTCCCGGGACCGGTCTTCAGGCAATATCTCTTTGCCAAATGCCTCATAGGCGGCCCCATCTTCTGAGACGGTATAGGTGACACTTTTTGGCAATAAAATCCAGGCTCCGAGCTGATGCAGGAAGTCAGTTTCCACGGACTGTACCGGTTGCACCTCACCCAGGTCTACAATAAAGCTGCCATCCCTGCCTTCCCAGCCGATCCAGCTGTCGCCAAAGGTCGTTCCGCCGTAGAGCTCATCGGTTAGGGCTTCGGCGGCACCTTCCAGGTACCCGGGAGAGGGTGGCGCTTCCCAGATAACTTTTGCACCTGCTGCAAGGTTGCCCTCCGGTTTCCGCAGGTAGCGCTCCCGGTAAAGCCGGCAGTAGTCACCCGGGGCGTTATTGCGCTCGTTTAAGGTCTTCACCCCGTAACGGGCGGTGCGGGCGGCAAAGGTATCGAGCATAACGTTCAGGCGGACAGGGTCACGTTCAGGCATCGTGCGGGCAATCTCGAGCTCAGCGTACTGCAGTGGCAAGCGGGAACGCCTCACCCTGCGCAACAATTCAGGGTCATCTTCAACTGCCCGTTCTGCCTGGTCAAAAAGTTTATTATAACGGAAGCGGAGGCGGGAACGCAACATACCATCTTTATGCGAAACCGGCGTATCATAAATCCAGAGCGGAACCTCGTTAGACAGCAGCGCCGCCTCCAGCATCTTCTGATATTGGTACAGATGAGGCGCGGCCGCCCCGTAATAGCCTTTCATAAATTCCAGCATCAGGCTATCCGCATTTTGATAGGGGCTCCAGAGCAAGCGTGAGAGCATGTAGGCCCGCAGCTCCGAAAAGTCCTCTCCCCGCTTGCCCCCAACCTGCGCAAAGTGCATGCGGACATTATGCCGGTGAAACAGCTCCATGTTGGGCTGCAATACGTGAAAATTGGGAAAGGGAGCTACCAGGTTATCAAAATTGATCCCGTAGTCCCAGACGAAAATATTATCGGAAATTTCCGCCCAGCCTTTAAGGGCTTTCACAAAATCCTGCCCGGTGGCATTATCGGTCAGTGGCACTTCCCGCTTGGCATCTATGCTGCACAGCATGATATTGACATTCGAACGAGGCCTGAGGTGCCTGGGCGGATGCATGCTATAAAGGTAGGCCAGCGTGGAAATCGTCTTGTCAGGGAAGCGGTCCGCCAGCTGATTGACAAAGTGGATGAGCGTACCGCTTGGGCTGCCCTCCCGCTCGTCTATCGCTGCACAATTATCACAGGTACAATAGGTGAAGTTACCATCGTTCTGGCTTACAGAGATAATATCGTGCTCCGGGTGAGCTTCAAATACCGAGTCCAGCTGCTGTGATACACGCTCCAGGACCTCGCTGTTGGTCAGGCACCATTGACTAGCCTTACCGGGCTGCCGTTGCCCCTTGATCAGGGAGTAGAACTCCGGATGGCTTTCGCCAAACTGATCAGAAGGCAACAGCCGGTCGAAGGTATGTACCCACAGATTGCCGGCGAAGGCTTCGCCCGGTGCTTCCAGACGGAACCAGTACTTGTAGACGGGGTCTTCCAGGCCGTAGCTGAAGGTCTGTCGGTAAGTAAAGGCAGGGTGGTCCTCCAGGCTCATCGCCGGCAGATGGATACCCGCCTGTCGGGATAAGGTGTAGGTCTCTTTCGCATAGTAGTCCATCCCCAGGTAATCATCCAACAGGGTGACTGCCGCGTAAACGCTTCCGTTGCCACCGCCGCTGAGCAGACGCAGGTAGCCGTCTCTGGTATGGATCAAAAAGCCATCTTCCACCAGGCTGTCCATCACAGCGGGCGGATTGCTCCAGCTATCCAACTGGAATGCGCCAATCAATACATCACCGGGGCGGGCTCCGGAGGCATTTCGAAAGTCCTGAACGGGCAGTTCTGCCCCACTCATCTCACCAACAAACCGTTGCAACAGTGCCGCAGCCAGAGAGTCGACGGCAATGGTTTGATCAATAATGATACGGCTCTTCGGCTGCCCGTGCTCCACCAATTGCACCTGTGCACTACCCAGACCGGGAAAGAGGCACAGCCCAACCCACCAAAAACGAATTATCCTGTCCATAACAGCCATTTAAACCTTTACTTGATCAAAGAATAAACTTACAATTTTTCGCTCAAAAGCAGGCTTATCCTATCTTGCCACCCTAAAATCAATCAACCTGTGAAGACCATAGCTGTTATCTGCGGGGGGCAATCCCCGGAACACGAAATATCTGTCCGTTCCGCAAAAAATATATTGGCTGCAATCCGCCGGGACCGTTTTCAAGTTGTGCTTATTGGGATTGACAGAGCAGGGCGGTGGCGGCTGCAGGAAGAAGGCAGCCTGGGGCGCTTTGTTGGAGAGACCGGGCCTGAGCTGGCCATTATCCCAGGTAAAAGCACCGGGCAGTTCCTGCGTTTGGATACGCATCAGCCCCTTTCGCCTCAGCCTGATGCTGCTTTTATGATCGTGCACGGGCCTACAGGTGAAGATGGGGTACTACAGGGCTTGCTCCGCACCATCGACCTCCCGTTTGTAGGGCCGGACGTACTCGGCTCCGCCGTATCGATGGACAAAGATGTGGCGAAACGGCTACTCCGGCAGGCAGGTATTAAAGTGGCACAGGATATTGTCATCCGCAAAGGGTATGCCCGGCAGTGGACCTACGAACAAGTCACCAACAAGCTGGGCAGCCCGGTTTTTGTTAAGCCCGCCAATATGGGGTCTTCCGTAGGCGTACACAAAGTGAGCCGGGCGGAGCAGTTTGAAGACGCGGTGGCAGATGCGTTACTTTACGACCAAAAAGTCCTGATTGAAGAAATGATTAAGGGCAGGGAGGTCGAATGCGCAGTTCTTGGCAACGAAACCCCTGAAGCTACCGAGGTTGGCGAAATCGTCACTCCCGAAGAATATTCCTTTGATGCCAAATATGAAGATCCCGACACGGCAAAACTGCTGATCCCCACGGAAGTCAGACCGGAAGAGCTGCCGCGCCTTCAAGCCATTGCCTTGAGCGCTTTTAAGGCACTCGAATGTGAAGTCATGGCGCGCGTAGACATGTTCCTGACGCCCGAAGGCGACATTTACGTCAACGAAGTCAACACGCTGCCTGGGTTTACGGATATCAGCATGTACCCTCAGCTATGGGAAGCGGCGGGGCTTAGCTACTCAGATCTGATCGAACGATTGCTGGAGTTTGCCCAGCAACGGTATCAAAGGCGTAAAGCCCTGAAAACAGACTTCCGGCCTTAGCCATCCACCACCGCAATGCATTTCAGTTCGATGGCAATAGGCGTTGGCAGGCTGTCTATGCCTACTGTAGTACGGCAGGGCTGATGGTCTTTGAAGTACTCGGCGTATACCCGGTTGTAAGTATGAAAATCCCGCTTCATGTCCGTCAGAAAAACCGTTACATCCACGAGGTCTTCCCATTTAGCGCCGCTGTCTTCCAACACCCGCCGGACATTCTGAAACACAGAATGGCACTGCGCTTCAAAATCAAACCGGGTATAGTTACCGCTTGTGGAGCGCTCCAACCCCGGCACACCATCTGTCTTCGGGTCTCTGGGGCCTATCCCTGACAGAAACAGCAGATTACCAGCCCGCCGTGCGTGCGGATAGAGACCGACCGGCTTGGGCGCACTGCCTGCATCAAATTTTTCGGAAGCCATGCTTTATGTCTTTAGAAAAACAGCCCTGCCTCGCCGTGAAGCGGACCGGGCTGTCTGCGTTTTTATTATTGCTTTGCTTCGTCCCTCAGTTCGCGCCTCAGGATTTTGCCTACGTTGGTTTTCGGCAACTCTTTGCGGAACACCACCTGCTTAGGTACTTTATAACCTGTCAGCTCACCCCGGCAGTATTCGATCAGTTCTTTTTCCTTAAGGCTATTGTCTTTACGGACGACAAAAACCTTGACCACTTCGCCAGATTTCTCATCCGGCACGCCCACTGCGGCACATTCCAGAACTTTAGGGTGAGAAGCCACCACTTCTTCCACTTCATTCGGATATACATTGAAGCCTGATACCAGAATCATATCCTTTTGGCGGTCTACGATCTGCATGAATCCATCCTCGTCGAGCATTGCGATGTCCCCGGTGCACAGCCATCCGTTCACAAGTGTTTTATTGGTTTCATCTGGCCGGTTGTAGTAGCCTTTCATGACCTGTGGCCCCTTGACCTGCAACTCGCCGGGCTGATTATAGCCCAGCACATTGCCCTGCTGATCCACGATGCGGACATCAGTAGAAGACACTGGCAAGCCAATGGTCCCGATCCGGCCGGTGTTATCGAGTGGGTTCACACTCACTACCGGTGAGGATTCGGTCATGCCATAGCCCTCGGAGAGCTGGCAGCCGGTCACCTTTTGCCAGGCCTCTGCCACGGAGCGCTGCACCGCCATTCCACCACCAACGGTAACCTTGAGGCTGCTGAAATCTACGGAGCTAAAATCTTTATGGTTGATCAGCGCATTAAAGAGCGTATTTACCCCTGTAACGAGCGTGACAGGATAGTCCTTCATGGCTTTGATGACAGAAGGAAGGTCTCTGGCATTCGTCACGAGCACATTAGTGGTACCAATACTCATTAGAGCCAGGCAATTAACCGAAAAGGCAAAGATGTGGTACATCGGCAGCGGATTGAGCGCCACCTCCTCTCCCTCTTTCAGGAATGGCATCATCCATGCACGTATCTGCTGCATGTTGGCAATGAGGTTGCGGTTGGTCAGCATTGCCCCCTTAGCCACGCCAGTCGTTCCCCCGGTATACTGCAGCAGGATCACATCATCGGCATTACCCTTATGTGCTTTGAGGGTAAACCGTTTGCCTTGCTTTAGCGCATCCGAAAAACTAACGGTGTTCGGAATATTGAAGGCCGGCACCATTTTTTTGATGTTACGGACTACGAAGTTGACGATATGCTTTTTGGGGAATCCCAGCATTTCTCCTATGCTGGTCGTGATGACCGTAGAAATATTGGTGTCCCCAATAATTTTCTCCAGGTTAGAGGCAAAGTTTTCGGCAATTACAATCGCCTTCGCTCCCGAATCCGTAAACTGATGCCGCATTTCTCTGGGAGTATAAAGCGGATTGGTATTGACAACGATCAGCCCCGCCCGAAGTGCACCAAAAAGCGCGATAGGGTACTGCAGAAGATTGGGCATCATGAGGGCGATTTTATCCCCCGGTTCCAAACCCCGGGAATGCAGATAGGCGCCAAATGCTTTGGAGTGTTTGTCAATATCTGCGAAAGACAATTCTTTGCCCATGCAGGAAAACGCTACCCGGCGACTAAACTTCTGAAAGGTATCTTCAAACATATCCACCAATGTGGAATATTCATCAGGATTGATATTGGCAGGAACACCGCTGGGGTAATTCTTCAGCCAGGGCCTTTGGTCACTCATAATCTTTTATACTCTGGTTTTTTCCGTTTTGGTTATGCCTGCTGCTACGGTTCAGCAGTGCCTAAAATAAATAATTTGTACGCACTTTTCAGATAACAGCCTATTTTATAATGGGATCTCTCTTTCAGGACAAAAAAAGCATTCGTTTGTTCCCTCTTCCACTCATCTTACATAAGGTACTAACTTACAAGGCTTTTTATTTTCATTTCCTGATAAATTACAGTACCTTTGCCCCGCTTTATGGGGGTGGTAAAACTTTAAAAGACTTAACCGCCCCATTATTCATCCTATTTTTTAACTAAAAAGCATTCTTTCAATGCTAGACGACAAAGATCTCGAAAAAGAAGAAGGGCAAGAACAAACGCCCGCTGAGCAGCCTGAGGAGACTACTCCTGCTGCAAAAAAAGAAGAAGAAACGGCCCCTGCCGCTGAAGAAGAAACAGGCGAAACAGAAGAAGCTACAGAAGATGAAGTTGTTCCTGTAGCCGAAGCTGATGATGATGAAGCGGAGGACGAGAGCGAAGAAGACGAAGACGAAGATGAGGAGGAAGAAGAAGATGAGGAAGAGCCCGTTATTGCAGAAACTGCACATGACGACTTCGACTGGTCTGCTGACCGCCGTTCCGGTCTTGCTTATACTGAGGCGGAGCGCAAAGAGCTGACGAGCCAGTATGAGGAAACGCTGACCTCCGTACTGGAAAACGAAATCGTTAAAGGTAAGATAACCGCTATCAGCGATGGTGATGTGGTACTGGACATCGGCTTCAAGTCGGATGGTCTCGTTCCTACCTCTGAGTTCCGCGATACGCCAGATCTCGCCCCTGGCGACCAAATCGACGTGTACGTAGAACAGCAGGAGGACGCCCGCGGACAGCTGGTCCTTTCCCGCCGCAAAGCAAAACTGCTGCGCGCCTGGGAAAATATCGTCGATTCCTACGAGAATGGTACTGTCATCAAAGGCACTGTTATCAGCAAAACTAAAGGTGGTCTCATTGTAGACTGCAGTGGGCTGGAAACCTTCCTTCCTGGTTCTCAAATTGACATCAAGCCAATCATCGATTACGATTCATACGTTGGCAAGACCATGGAATTCAAAGTGGTCAAGATCAACGAGCAGATCAAAAATGCTGTGGTTTCTCACAAAGCACTCATCGAGAGCGATCTCGCAGAGCAGCGTGAAGCGATCATTGCCAGCCTCGAAAAAGGTCAGGTACTCGAAGGCCTCGTGAAGAACATCACAGACTTCGGTGCGTTCCTCGACCTGGGTGGCGTAGACGGTCTGCTGTACATCACTGATATTTCCTGGGGCCGTATCAGCCACCCAAGTGAGGTGCTGTCGCTCAACCAGAAAATCAACGTGGTGGTGCTCGACTTTGATGAGAACAAGAAACGGATTTCTCTGGGTCTGAAGCAGTTGCAGCCGCATCCGTGGGAGGTCCTATCCGCAGAAATCGATGAAAATTCTGTTGTCAAAGGCAAGATCGTCAATATCGAAGACTACGGTGCATTCCTTGAGATTCAGCCCGGTGTAGAGGGACTGATCCACGTATCTGAGGTGAGCTGGAGCAATCAGCCAATCAACGCACGGGAGTACTTCAAGCTCAATCAGGAGTACGATGCAAAGATTGTAACCATTGACCGGGATGACCGCAAGATGTCTCTTTCTATCAAGCAATTGTCTAAGGATCCATGGAGCGAGATTGAAAACAATTTCCCCGAGGGCAGCCGCCACACTGGTGAAGTGAAAAATCTCACCCCTTATGGCGTATTCGTTGAGCTTGAAGAGGGCATCGGTGGTATGATCCATATTTCTGATCTGTCCTGGACCAAGCGATTCTCTCACCCATCTGAGTTTACGAAAGTGGGCGAGAACATCGACATCATGATCCTCGAAATCGATAAGGACAACCGTAAACTCTCACTCGGCCACAAACAGCTGGAAGAGAACCCATGGGATACTTTCGAAAATGTATTCCCGGTAGGCTCTTACCACGAGGGAACGATTGTTCGCCGCGACGACCGGGGCGCTATTGTTCAGATGCCATACGGCCTGGAGGCTTTCGCGCCGATCAAGCACATCCGTAAAGAAGACGGTCAGCTTGCAGAGGTAGACGAAACCCTGACGGTAAAAGTGATCGAGTTCAACCGTGATGACAAGCGTATCCTCGTTTCTCACATGCGCTACCTTGATGACATCCGCCGCGAAGCGAAAGATGAGGTGCGCAAAGAAAAGCAGGAAGAGCGCAAGCAGACCCGACAGGCGGTCAAGAAGCAGCAGTCTACTGTTGAGAAATCCACACTGGGTGACCTCGACGTGTTCAGCCAGCTGAAAGATCAGCTTGAGGACAACGATACTGACAATAATAGCGACGATGACAAGTAGGTAAAGCGCGTCATTTAACGCTGAAGCAGATAAAGACCTGCAACCCTTTGGGTTGTGGGTCTTTTTTTTATTGCAAAAATTTGTATTTTCAATTGTTTGCGTTTCACAGTCAATTGAACGTTAATACAAAATGCGAAAACTTCTAAATCTCTGGTAATATGAGAGTTAAAGGCAAGAAGTCATTTGTAATTGCTCTAGCGGCATTTCTATCCACACTAGAGCTATTTGCTCAAAACGAAGTAAATCAATTAGCATCAATCTATCCGATTCACACGAAACTTGCTAAAGATAAAATATACGACTATGGCTTAGACATAAAAAGATGTTACGAAGAAGGCAATAACCCTTTAGCGCTACTAGATCATATCGAAAAGTTTTTCCTGCCTCAACTAGATGATTTATCCCAAAATCACCCGACAAAACTTTCTTATACTTTAAGATGGGTCAATACAAGCCTCACTGATTTTAAAACCCAAGCTAAGGCTATCCAAACAGGCGAGCTATTTATTTCACTTTCTCAAAAGTACCCAAATGACTACTCAAAAGAGGATCAGATCCAGGTAATAATTAACTTAGCAAACTTATACCTTAAAAATTCGAATATTGACAAAAGTTTATACTATACAAACCTTTCTCTTCACTTATTAAGCAATTCCAAGCTTGATGATTATGAATCCCACATGGGCAAAGCATTCTGCTTACTATCAAAAATAAACTTTGCACGGCGTAAAATTGAAGATGCCAAGAAAAACATAGATAAGGCTGGAGAGTACTGCAACGCCCCACATAAGGAATGCTATCTAAGCTATACTCTTGAAAAAGCTAAATATTATGAAAGAATAGGGGAACGAAAGTCCGCAATCAAATTGGTTCAAGGTCTTCAAGAGATAATTCAAAAAAACCCGAACAGATATCCATTATCTGATAAAGCGACTGTTAAAATCCGTCTTGGCAATATTTATTATTATGACGGTCAGCTAAAAGAAGCTATTAACTCATACGAGGAAGCCCTGCAGATTATTGAACAGCATCCTTTCCCTGGCGACTCTACCTATATTTTGACAAATATTGCCACTTCATATTCTTGGCTAGGTCAATATGAAAAGTCAAAGCTATATCTAGATAAAATTTTGAGGGCATTGAAATTCTATTCCAATGGTCCTTTCCCATATGACAACGTCAAGCAAGCTGACAGACTAATATCAACTTTCTACTTCCTAGCCCAAAACGAGCAATACCACTATGCCGATGGCGGCACCCTTGACAACCTTCGCGCCTCCTATGACTATCAGGAGCAGTATCTTGATCTGCTTGAATACATGAGCAAAAACCTCAGCCCGACCTCATCCCGGTACTTTATCGACCGGTTTTACTACATGTATGAAGAGGCTATTTATGTGCGCTACAAATTATATGAAGAGACCCAGGACGCTGAATACCTTGAGGATGCCTTCAGGGTAGCCGGGCGCGGCAAAGCTATACATGTGCGGGAGGCAGCTCAGAACGCTGCCACCGAACAAATTTTCCCGGCGCGCCTTCTGCAACGTCGGTATGATTTGCGGAAGCGCTATGTCTCCCTGGAGAACCGGCTTTATGAACAACAGGAGGCCGGAAATGCTTCCTCCGCCCTTGCAGACTCCTCCCTACAGGCCAAAAACGAATACCTGAGGTTTTTGGATAGCCTGGAGCAGGCCTTTCCAACCATGCAGCAAATGTGGGACATACCAGAACCACCTGAGCCTAAACTTGTGCAAAAGCAGCTCAGGGAGGACAACCGGGCGATGGTGCAGTACTTCATTGGCTACCAGTATGTCTTTTTGTTTTTACTGGACGGAGAGGATATCGTGCTCTACAACACGAAAATCCCCGAGGGGCTTTCCGGGCAGGTTAGCAAGATGCGGGATGCCTTGTACGAATGGGCTCTGCACCCTTCTGATGATTTGGTGGAGCAATATACAAGCAGCGCGCACTGGCTGTATAAAAAGCTGTTGCAGCCTGTAGACAGCCTGCTTCCGCAACGGTTATTGATTGTTCCGGACAATTGTGTGGCTTATATCCCATTTGATGTCCTACTGCGGGAGAAGCCTGTACCGGAAACCCCTTTTCAGGATTACCCCTACCTTATCCAGGACCATCAGATCAGTTATGCGTACTCTCCGTATGACTTTACCAAAAAGCCGCAGGGCAAACGGCACAAACGGGCAGCCGTTCTGGGGTTTGCGCCTTCCTTCAGGGACAGCCCGGCTATCCCTGAAACCGTGGCGAACCGGAGAGGCGAATTTGGCCCTTTACTGGCCAACCAAGATGAAGTCCGCCAAATATCCGATTTTTTTTTAGTCCGAAAATTTGAAGGAGAAGCTGCGACCAGAGAGGCTTTTCTGGAGAATGCAAGCTATTATAAGGCCCTTCATTTAGCTACGCACGCCAAAGCCAATGACAAAAAGGGCGATTACTCTTACCTCTGTTTCACAGAAGTATCTGATGATACCACTACGAGCAACCGCCTGTATGCCAGTGAGCTCTACCTTATGAACCTTTCCGCTGACATGGTCGTCCTGAGTGCCTGTGAGACCGGGCTGGGAGAGCTATCAAAGGGCGAAGGAGTGATTAGCCTTTCTCAGGCTTTCTCAAAGGCCGGTGCAAGGAGCCTCATCACCACCCTTTGGCGCGTGAGCGATCAGGCCTCCGCTACCCTGATGAATAGTTTCTACAAACATCTACACTCCGGGAAAACCAAGGATGCAGCCCTGCGCAACGCTAAACTGGATTACCTGCATGAGGCAACAGGCAGAGGGGCCCACCCTTTTTTCTGGGCTGGCTATGTCGCTCAGGGAGATATGGCACCACTTCAGCTTTCTTCAGGATATTTTATATGGTGGATATGCCTGTTTCTATTGGTGCTATTCGTAATTTTGGGCGGTTTAATCAGATCGAAAAGACATAAAGCCCATGCAAAGAATTAATGTAGAAATCAAAGCCCGTTCTCAAAATCCGGCAGAGATACACGCGCTGCTCGCTGCTCAACAAGCAGAGTTTCTTGGTACCGACAAACAAAAGGATACCTATTTCAAAGTCGATAAAGGCCGCCTGAAACTTCGGCAGGGCAATATTGAAAATGCATTGATCCACTATTTTCGCGACAATCAGGCCGGCCCTAAACGGTCGGATATCTCTATGTACAAAACGGAAGGCGGAGTGGAACTAAAAGAAGTGTTGCAAAATGCGCTGCCTATACTCGCAGTAGTTACCAAACGCCGGTCTATTTACTTTATCGAAAATGTAAAATTCCACGTGGATGAGGTGGAAAACCTGGGCTCCTTTGTAGAGATTGAAGCAATTGACAGGGACGGCGACATCGGAGAGGAAAAACTCCGGGAGCAATGCCAGTATTACCTGGACCTCTTCAAAATAAAGTCTGAAGACCTCATTGAAGTATCCTACAGTGATATGATGATCGCACAGCAATAAGGCCCAAGTGGCACCTGTGTGTGATGCGTAATAAGAAAGGCGCCTTCTGCAAATCTGCGGAAGGCGCCTTTTTGTACGTCTAAATCAAATCCGGATTTAATCCAGTGTCTGCTTAATTTCTACGATCTCATAAGCTTCAATAATATCGCCTACTTTGATGTCATTGTAGTTCCTGACCGACAGACCACACTCCATGCCAGACTTCACCTCCCGAACGTCATCCTTATAACGCTTGAGGGAAGAAAGCTCAGCCGTTTGACCCTCTTTCACCGGATAGGTCACAATGCCATCACGGATAATCCGGATCAGCGAGTTGCGGTTGATTTTGCCTTCCTGTACGAAACAGCCGGCAACGGTGCCCACTTTACTGATTTTGAAGGTTTCGCGAACCTCAACCTGAGCAGTAATCTTCTCCTCTTTGGTTGGTTCAAGCATGCCTTCGATAGCAGCACGGACTTCCTCGATTGCCTCGTAGATAATGGAGTAGGTATTGATTTCTACACCTTCCCGTTCCGCCAGCTTCCGGGCTCCCATAGAAGGACGAACCTGGAAACCGATAATAATGGCATCAGAAGCAGAAGCCAGCAGTACATCAGATTCAATGATCTGACCTACAGCTTTGTGGATCACATTCACCTGAATGGACTCGATAGACTGTTTGATTAGGGAATCTGATAATGCCTCTACAGAGCCATCCACATCACCCTTAACAATCAGGTTCAGTTCTTTAAAGTTGCCCAGTGCAAGTCGGCGCCCGATTTCATCAAGGCTGATACGCTTCGTAGCACGGTTGGCTTGTTCTCTCGAAATCTGAGCCCGCTTGGTGGCCAGTATTCGTGCTTCCTGCTCATTTTCCATCACCCGGAAACGCTCACCAGCCTGTGGTGCTCCGCCCAGACCTAACACCAGGACAGGGCTGGAAGGCCCAGCTTCATCCACGCGCTTTCCGCGCTCATTGAACATCGCTTTCACCTTACCTGAGTGCTCACCAGCAACCATTGGGTCTCCAATCTTGAGCGTACCTGTCTGCACCAGTATTTTGGTGACATAGCCCCGCCCTTTGTCAAGAGAAGCTTCAATAACCGCACCCACCGCTTCACGGTCAGGATTAGCCTGAAGCTCGAGCAGTTCTGCTTCGAGCAGGATTTTCTCCAGCAATTCGTCAATACCCTGCCCGGTCTTCGCTGAGATATCCTGAGACTGATATTTACCGCCCCATTCTTCCACCAGGAAGTCCATGGAAGCCAGCTCTTGCTTGATCCGTTCGGGCTGTGCCCCCGGCTTATCCACCTTATTAATGGCGAATACCATTGGAACACCTGCCGCCTGTGCGTGGCTGATAGCCTCTTTGGTTTGAGGCATAATATTGTCATCTGCAGCGATAATAATCACCGCGATATCCGTTACTTTGGCACCACGGGCACGCATGGCCGTAAAGGCTTCGTGACCAGGTGTATCCAGGAAGGTAATCTTTTTAGTGATATCATCTTCTTCACCGAGGACTACTTCGTAGGCACCGATGTGCTGCGTGATACCTCCGGCCTCATCATCAGCCACTTTCTCCTGTCGGATATAGTCAAGCAGAGATGTCTTACCGTGGTCAACGTGCCCCATAACGGTTACGATTGGTGCGCGAGGCTCCAAATCTTCCGGGTCATCGATGATCTCTTCTTCTTCTTCATCTTCTTCCCCGGCATTGATGAACTTCACTTCGTGGCCAAACTCTTCGGTGACCAACTCGATAATTTCCGCATCAAGGCGCTGATTGATGGAGACGATCACGCCAAGGTTCATACAAGTAGTGATGACATCCGTGACGGCAACATCCATCATATTGGCGAGTTCCTGAACGGAGATAAACTCTGTGACTTCCAGGAACTTGCTCTCCATTTCCTGCTCGCGCTCTTCCTGACGCTCTCTTAGGCGTTCACGGTTATCACGGCGCAGCTTTTGGCGTTTACGCTTAGTGCCACCCCCGGAAATCCGGGCCATGGTAGCCTTGATTTTATCCTCAATTTCTTTTTGGGAGACCTCCTTAACTTCATCATCCTTCTTACGGCCCCGCTTGGCGGTACTGCGGCTTCTGCCCTTAGCCGTTCCGGACTTTCCTGAACCACTATCAGAAGGAGCAGCGACTTTTTTGCGCTTTCTCCTGCGTTTTTTGCGCGGCTCATCATTTGAAGCTCCGGTGGTCCCTTCTTTCTTTGGTTCCTCTTTCTTCTTTTTCTTCCGGCTGGACCGATCGACTTTATCTACATCGATTTTACCCAGAATTTTGAGGCCTCGAAGTTCTGGAGCTTCTGCTTTGACCACGCCCGTAGGCTGTGAAGCTGCCGCATCGCCAGTTTCGGTTGCTTTATCAGAAGACCCTGCCTCCTTGCCGCCGGTTGGAGCCTCCGCTGCGGTTGGCTTGGACTTTTCGTCTGAGCTTGCTGCCTGTTCCTGTTCCGGTGCCTGTTCTGGTGCGTCGTCTGCCTTATCAGGTGTAGATGGCACGTCCCCTTTTGCTGCCGGAGTAGCCTCAGGCTTGGGAGCCTCTGTTTTAGACTCCTCTTTTTCAGGAGCTTTAACTTCTTCTTTAGGTTCCGGAGCGTCTTTCTTTGCAGCTGGTTTTTCTTCTGCAGGCTCCGTTTTGGCAGGTGGTACCTCCGTTTTGGGCGTTACAGGTTCTTCCTTTTCTGCTTTTTCAGATTCCGCTTTGGGCGGCGTTTCTGTTTTTTGTTCCTTTGGCTGCTCCGCAGGCTGTTTGCGGCCCTTATTGGAAGCGTCCAGGTCAATTTTGCCTAATACCTTCAACCCTGTTCTCCTTTCAGCAGGCTGTTCTATTTTTTCCTCTTCTGGCTTCGCTTTGACTTCAGGCGATGGAGCAGCTTTTTCAGGAGTAGCAGGTTTTGGAGCAGCAGGTTTTTCTGTAGCGGGAGTCGTCTTCTCAGTGGGAGGCGGCACTTTCGCAGCCGGTTTTTTAACCTCTTCCCTGGGTTTGGAAGCAGACCTTTCCGGCATTTTGTGTTCCCCTTTTTCAGGTTCTTCTGCGGAGGGGCGATTGCCAATCACTAACTGATCAGCTTTTTCCTTGATAGCGATAGACTTTTGGAATTCCTTGAGGAGCTCAGTATACATTTCGTCCGAGATCTTAGCGGTAGGCTTGTTCTCGATCTCGAACCCATTGTTAGTAAGGTGCTCTACGATGGTAGAGGTCCCAACATTTAATTCTTTAGCTATCTTAACTAAACGTTTCGCCATTATAAAGTTTTAGTACTTTTTGCAACGTCTGCAGATAGGCAAGAGCTTCTCTTTTCCTTTACATATCTTACTATCTTTTTTGGATGAATAAAATAGAAAGTAACATACCAAAAGCTTTCAACCTACGCTACAATAATCAGGCTTAGTAAGAGGGCTTTCTCAATTAGAAGAGCCTGATCTGACCGCAAAGATAAGAGGATTAACCTCTAATCTGTAAAAATCTACACGGTAAAACAGCAAAAAGCCTTCAGGCTGAAGGCTTTTATGCCGCTTTTCACAAAACCCGAACGCCAAAAGCGGCGCACGAGTTCCCAAATTCCTTAATTAATCTTCAAATTCTGCTGCAAGAATGCCCAGTACTTCTGCCACGGTCTCTTCTTCAAGGTCAGTACGGCGCAGCAACTCATCTTTGCTAAGCTCCAATACTGAACGGGCGGTATCACAGCCAATGGCTTTCAGGGACTCAATTACCCAGCCATCGATCTCGTCAGTAAATTCTTCCAAATCGACATCGTCGATCTCAATTTCTTCAACCTGATTGCGATAAACATCAATCTCGTAGCCCACCAGGCGGCTGGCCAGTTTAATATTTGTACCGCCCTTACCAATCGCCAGAGAGACCTGATCGGGCTCCAAAAAGACCTCCGCCCGCTTGGTTTCCTGGTTCAGGTCAATTCTCGTGATTTTGGCCGGCGTCAGTGCACGCTGAATGAACAGCGTCTCGTTATTGGTGAAGTTGACGATATCGATGTTTTCATTGCGCAGTTCGCGTACAATGCCGTGAATACGGGAACCTTTCATACCTACGCAGGCGCCCACCGGATCAATACGGTCATCGTAAGACTCCACCGCTACCTTCGCACGGTCGCCAGGGATACGCTCAACACGGCGGATGGTAATCAGGCCGTCCTCTATTTCAGGTACTTCCTGCTCCAGGAGTTTCTCAAGGAACAGCGCATCCGTGCGGGACATAATCACAGCCGGGTTGTTGTTGCGCATTTCCACCGCTTTGATGACGCCGCGCACCATATCCCCCTTGCGGAAAAAGTCACCGCGGATGGTCTCGGTGCGGGGAAGCACCAGCTCATTGCCGGTAGCATCATCTAAAACCAGGAACTCCCGCTTCAGAATCTGATGCACCTCACCAACCACAACTTCGCCAATACGCTCACTATAGCTGCGGTAGATTTCGTCTTTCTCCAGCTCCATAATGCGGGAAATCAGCGTCTGACGGGCAGCCATAATTGCCCGGCGGCCAAAGTCCTCCAGGTGCAATTGTTCATAACACTCTTCTCCAATCTCGTAGTCCTCATCAATAGAAAGGGCTTCAGAGATAGAAATCTGACTACGATCATCCGTCACCTCGCCATCAGGAACAATCTCACGTACACGCCAAAGCTCCAGGTCACCCTTGGTGGTGTTCACGATGACGTCGAAGTTCTCATCTGTACCAAATTTCTTACGGATGAGTGTCCGGAAAACGTCTTCCAGTACACGGACCATTGTAGGGCGATCTATATTCTTCCCGGTTTTAAAGTCCGAGAAGGTTTCCACCAGATTCATCATGGTTCAATGCTATTTGAAGGCAGCCTGCCTGACCACCTGCTCTAATTTTTAAAATGTAATTTTCACTTTCGTATGCTCGATACTACTAAAAGAGATTTCAGTCTCCACCACCTCCGTCTTTTTGCGCTTACCTTCCTGTACCCGTACTTTCTCTTCCAGCACGATATGGTCTTCTTCCACTTCCAGGAGCGTACCCGTGCGCTTATCGCCATCGTTGAGTTTGACTTCGACTTTGCGGCCTATGTTGCGCGGATACTGCCGCTGCATTATCAGCGGGCGGGAGATACCGGGCGAAGACACCTCGAGCACATACTTTTCGCCCAGCCATTGCTCTTCATCCAGGTATTGCTCCAGATAACGGCTGATTTTATGGCACTTTTCGAAGGTGATCCCAAAATCACTGTCCAGGAACACATCAAGCTTATTGTGCGCATGCAGTTTCAGGTCAACCAGAAAGCAATCGGCAAAAGCATCTTCACGGAATTTCTCTTCCAGCAGGGCGGCAATTTTATCTTCTACCACAGGATCTCAGCGTTTTTTTAGCTCTCTTTTAAGCAACTGCAACAAAAAGAGGGAACGTTTTGGCGTTCCCTCTTCCGAGTTTTGCTGTCTTGTTTCGCAAATATACAGCCTTATTCACTGAAAAGCAACACACTGCGGCATATTTGATGGCAATACGAACGTTTTTTTGTGCCATCCTTGGTCTTTCAGTTATTTTTGAACGGATTGTGGCCCCGGCCAAACCAGCCTGTACTATATTTGTTGGATCAATAATTATTGACGCAAGGAAAAAGACCACTATGAAAGTCGACGAACTGCTGCACCGGGCACTCCACCTTGAGCACCTCTCCACCGAGGAAGGGGTATTTCTTTTTGAAAATGCCTCCACTGCTGAGCTTATGCATGTAGCCCACAAACTGCGCAAGCAGCATGTGCCGCACAATAAAGTGACCTGGATTATTGACCGCAACTCAAACACCACCAACGTTTGTATCGCCAATTGCAAATTCTGCAATTTCTACCGGCGCCCCGGGCACGAAGAGTCCTACACGACAAGCATTGAGGAGTACCAAAAAAAGATAGACGAGCTCTATGCCTACGGCGGCCGTCAGTTGCTGCTGCAGGGCGGGCACCACCCTGACCTTGGGCTGGCTTTCTACGTCGACTTGTTCCGGCAGCTCAAAGCGTTGTACCCTGACCTCAAGCTCCATGCCCTCGGGCCGCCCGAAATTGCCCACATTACCAAACTGGAAGGCAGTACGCATACCGAAGTGCTGCAAGCGCTAAAAGACGCAGGGATGGACTCCCTGCCGGGTGCTGGTGCTGAAATACTGGCCGACCGGGTACGCCGCCTCATCTCCAAAGGCAAATGTGGTGGGCAGGAATGGCTCGATATTATGCATGCGGCCCACAACGTCGGGCTGACCACCTCTGCCACGATGATGTTCGGCCATATCGAAACCAACTGGGAACGTATGGACCACCTGGTGCGCATCCGCGAAGTGCAGTCCATGAAACCAGAAGGTGCCAAGGGCTTTATCGCCTTCATTCCCTGGCCCTTTCAGGATGAGGATACCATTCTCAAGCGGCTCAAGCGGGCTCGCAACACCTGCACAGGCGACGAATATGTGCGCATGATCGCCATGAGCCGGATTATGCTGCCTAACATCACGAACATTCAGGCTTCCTGGCTGACGGTAGGCAAGCAGGTGGCACAGCTCTGCCTCCACGCTGGGGCCAACGACTTTGGCTCCATCATGATTGAGGAAAATGTGGTCTCCGCTGCCGGCGCCCGCTTCCGCTTTACAGCTGATGGCATACAGGAATCTATTCGCGAAGCCGGGTACATCCCGCAACTGCGCAATCAGGAATACGAGCACATCGAACTACCGGAAAATATCGTACAACAGGAGCTTGACCGCGAGAAAATGATCGTCGATTAACTGGCTCCAATCTCAGTCACCAATACTTTTATGTCAACACCACTTTTCGATCAAATACAGGAAGCAGTTTCTTTCATCAAGGGGAAAACCGCAACACAACCCAAAGTAGGCATCATTCTGGGCACTGGCCTCAGCAATCTGGTCGACCACATCGAGACCGAAGCAGAGATTGCCTATGCTGATATCCCTCACTTTCCCGTCTCAACGGTACAAAGCCATAAAGGCAAACTGGTCTTCGGGCACCTGAAGGGCATGCCGGTGATGGCTATGGCGGGACGTTTCCACTACTATGAGGGCTATACCGCCAAACAGATTACTTTCCCGGTGCGGGTCATGGCAGCGATGGGCGTTCAGCGCCTGGTCATTTCCAATGCCGCAGGTAGTGTCAACGCCAGTATTGAAGCGGGTGATATTGTCTTCATCCGCGACCACATCAACCTACACCCCGAGAACCCACTACGGGGCGAAAACGACGAGCGCCTGGGCCCACGCTTCCCTGATATGCTCAACGCCTACGACCGCAGCCTGAATGCCAAAGGGCTTGCTGTGGCCAAAAACCTGGGCATCCGCGCTCACGAAGGCGTTTATCTCAGCCTGCAGGGCCCCAACCTGGAGACCCCGGCGGAGTATAAATTTGCTCACGTGGTGGGCGCAGATATGGTAGGTATGTCTACCGTACCTGAAGTGCTGGTGGCCCGGCATGCCAACCTCCCCGTCCTGGTCCTCTCCGTAGCGACCAACAAATGCTACCCAATCGAGGAGCTCACGGAAACTACCGTTGAAGAGGTCATTGCAGTGGCTCAGGGCGCGGAGCCCAAAATGCGGGAGATATTGTCGGGTTTGATGCCGGATTTGTTGTCGGAGGGGTAGGCCACTTTTATGACTATCGCAATCCCTGACCTGATCGCTATATTCCTGTCCGGGTTTGGCATACTGCTTTGTCTTGTGGTGGGGGTTCAGCTGTTGTTGCGACAAGCGGGAATTCGGCAATCTAATTTGCTGCTGGGCGTACTGCTGATCCTCTACGCACTAACGCTCAGTAACAGCCTCTTTGCCATGGCGGGCATCTATGCACAGTATCAATTCCTGTATTTCATCCCCATCAACTTCAGCCTGAGCCTGGGGCCGCTCTTTTACTTTTTCGTGCGGTCGAGGGTACAGCCTTCCTTTAGGCTGCAGGGCCGGCACCTGCCCCACTTTATCCTCCCGCTGCTACAATTCCTTTTTTATTTGTCAATTGGATTTAGAAGCGCGGCATATAAAAGCTGGATCTGGCGGGAAGTAATCGCCCCCTACGGACAGTTTATTGAGGAAGGGCTGCTCATAGTACTTGCACTTGGGTACCTGGGGGCAGCTTACCGAATGCTGCACGGTATCCCGGAATTGTTCTGGAAAGGCCCTGTATACCGCTGGCTACGGCGGTTCACTATCTCTCTGGCGTTTCTGTTTTTGATTAGTTCAGGTTACGAAATCCTGGACTGGGTGCTGTATGGCTTTTTCGAGTACAACCTGTTCAATATGGAATGGGTGGCTTTCCCGCTGAAGTTGTCCTATGCCGGCATCAGCCTGTTGATCGGGTACCACGCCTATTTGTACCAACATCAGAGCCTGATTCTACCGGAAGCCCAAACCAAACCACCCGCTGAAGAGTCGGAACTTTCGGCCAGAATTGATGCATTACTTGAGGAGCACAAGCCTTATCTCGACCCTGAACTCAGCCTGGAAGCCTTTGCTAAGCTTTTAGGCGTGCACCGCAACACCGTATCCAAAGTACTCAGCAGCCGGGGCGAATCCTTCCGGGGGCTGGTCAATCGGTACCGGGTGGAAGAATTTATCCGGCTCGTACAGGAAGGGCAACACGAACACCTGACACTCCTCGCTATTGCCTTCGAATCGGGCTTCAACTCCAAGGCTTCTTTCAACCGCGCCTTCAAAAGCCATACCGGCAGCCCACCCACCGCGTTTTTTCAGAACTGAAAATGTTTTCCTGGCTTGAATAGGTCCGGTAATCCGTCTCATTATGCATTTCGAGGCGCTGTAAAGCCTTTGAAACGGCACTTTTGCAGCATTACGGACCAAAACCAAATGCACCATGACTAAGCTATCTTATTTCCGAAATCTCGCAATACTGCTTGCTATCACGCTCAGCAGTTGCGCCTCCCATTCTACCATTGGCATTCCCGCCGGAGAAGAATTTGTGCTGGGAGAAGGGGAGAAAAGCAGCTTTCGCGCTGAACTTAAAAACCTGAGCAGCACAACTCTAAATGTCAGGACTATAGATAAAATAACCGGCGAACAAACTCAGGGCTTCGGCCTGGCGGGCAGAGGGCAAACCCAACTTTGGGCAGGCAAGCGGGAAACGGTCCTGCTTTCAAACCCCACTACGAGAGCTGTGAAAGTAAGGGCTAAGCTAAGCAAGTCCGTGGAAGGAATGCACTATCAGCAAGTGCCGGAAACCAATCCGTCCAATGACAACCAAATTAAGGCTGAATTGGTGTCCGGAAGACTCCTTCAGAAAGACAGCCTACTCGCCGATATTGACCTGCTTGAGCGGGCGCTCACCGAGATACACCCCGGTATCTACCGGTACAATAGCCCGGAAAGCATCAACCGGGAATTTGACTGCCTCATGGCCCAGGTTTATGAAGGCATGACCGAAGCTGAATTCATGAAAATACTAGCACAGTCCATCAAAAAAATCCGGTGCGGGCATACCTACCTAAATCCCTGGAATATGAACGCAGACCTGCGGGACCGCCTGTTCGGAGGCCGAATTTATTTTCCGCTTGGTTTCAGCATCCTCAATGGGCAATTTATTGTAACCCACAACGCTTCGGAAGCCTCCGGGATAAGAGCGGGAGCAGCGATTGCTTCCATCAATGGTGTTTCAGCGGCTACTATTCTGGACAGCTTATCCACCATTGCTAAAGTGGATGGGAATAACAACAGCCCGATTCCAAATTACTTGTCGGTCAGCAATTTTGATGCCCGGCACTGGAATGCCTTTGACCTGTACTTCCCACTATTCTTCCCGATGGAGGACACTGCTTTCAAGGTTACCTATCAGAATTTGGGAGAACGGTCCACGCAATCGGTTACCCTGAAGGCTTTGAAGAAGGAAGAGCGAGGGGCCATCATGAACAAGCGCTACCTAGATTCAAGGCCTGAAGGCAGCAGTTGGTCCCTCAATCTCAGCAATCCAGACCTCGCGGTCATGCGCCTGGGGACTTTTGCCATATGGAAGTGGGAAGATTTTGACCATACGGAGTGGTTTCAGGAAGCTTTTGATACCATCCAACAGCTCGGCATTCCCAACCTGGCTATTGACATCAGAGGCAACGGAGGAGGGCTCAGCGAACCCAGAGATGAACTCATCAGCTATCTCATCAGGGACAAACTGGATTGCAGTGGCGCCAGCAAATCACTGATCCGGACCACGAAAGTTGACGCGGCGTTTATACCGCATGCTAAATCCTGGAACCAAATCATCTTCGAGGGGCTGCCGCCACAGTTCTACACCCGTTATGACGATACCTTTTTCGAGCTTAAAGAGGAGGCAGGCTGCCAGGACATCATACCAAAAGACAACCGCTTTGAGGGCTGGGCTTTCATCCTGGGTGGCCCCGGCAATGTATCGGCTACGTTCACTTTATTGCAAAAGGCCAGGCATTACGGTTTTGCCACTTTTGTCGGTCAGGAGTCCGGCGGCAATCAGCAGGGCATTAATGGTGGGGAATACCTCTTTTTTTACCTGCCGCACAGTCAGATGGAAGTGGATATCCCACTCAAATACTTCGCGCCTCCTGGTGAACGACCGGATGCAGGTGTTGCGCCGGAGGTAGAAATTACGCTTACGCAGGAAGATATTGCCCGAGGGCGGGACCCTTACATGGAGTACCTTCTTGAGGTCATTAAATAATAGCCTTTGCCTTATACCCGACCCTAACAAGATTCATAAACCAACGGATTGAAGCCTGCTTCAATCCGTTGGTTTTCCCTGTAGGAACCCTTTCCCTAAAATAAAGCACGCCCAGGTACTCGACATAAAACCACCACTCCCTACTTTTGTTATACATCTGTAGGCTGTTCGCCAAGCCGGTCTCGCAGAATTTTTGTAATTTTGCGCCGCTTTTAACCAATAAAACCACGTATGCAAACCACTGCGCCCTACCACCCGCAACATAAAGTTCGGATCGTGACCGCCGCTTCCCTGTTCGACGGACACGACGCCGCCATCAACATCATGCGCCGAATCATGCAAAGCTCAGGCGCTGAAATCATCCACCTCGGCCACAACCGCTCCGTACAGGAAATTGTAGATACCGCCATCATGGAAGATGCGCAGGGCATCGCCATTACCTCCTATCAGGGTGGGCACACCGAATTCTTTAAGTACATGCATGACTTGCTCAAAGAGCGGGGCGCCGGCCACATCAAGCTCTTCGGCGGTGGGGGCGGCACCATTCTGCCGGAAGAAATTGAGGAGCTGCACGACTATGGCATCACCCGTATTTACTCCCCGGATGATGGGCGGGCCCTGGGCCTGCAGGGCATGATCAATGATGTGCTGGAAAAATGCGATTACCCCGTGGGCACCAATCTCAACGGCGAGCTGAAGCAATTTCAGGAAAAAAACCCGCGTGCATTGGCCCGCATGATCTCCGCTGCCGAAAACTTCCCGGAAGAAAACCGCGGCTGGCTGGAACAACTGCGCAAAGATATCGAAGGCAAAACGATCCCGGTGCTGGGCATTACCGGTACCGGCGGGGCAGGCAAATCCAGTCTGGTGGATGAGCTGGTGCGCCGCTTTCTGATGGACTTCGACGATAAGACCATCGCGATTATTTCCGTGGACCCGTCTAAGCGAAAGACGGGCGGCGCACTGCTGGGCGACCGCATCCGCATGAATGCCGTCACGGGCAACCTGGCGCAAAACCGCGTCTACATGCGCTCCCTCGCCACCCGGCAGTCCAACCTGGCACTGTCTAAGCACGTACAGGACGCCATCGACATCCTCAAAGCCGCACAGTACGACCTCATCATCCTGGAAACCTCCGGCATCGGGCAGTCCGATACGGAAATCATCGACCACTCCGATATGTCGCTCTATGTGATGACGCCGGAGTACGGGGCCGCCACACAGCTGGAGAAAATCGACATGCTCGACTTCGCTGATGTGATTGCCATCAATAAATTCGACAAGCGGGGCGCACAGGATGCCCTCCGGGATGTGAAGAAGCAGTATCAGCGCAACAACATGCTCTTCGACAAATCGCTGGACGAGATGCCGGTCATTGGCACTATAGCCTCTCAGTTTAACGACCCGGGCATGAATAAGCTCTACCGCACCCTGATGGACGTGCTCGCGGAGCGCACCGGGGCCGACCTGAAGTCCGACTTTATGGCCAGCGATGAGGTGAGCGAAAAGATATTCATCATTCCGCCCAAACGGGTACGTTACCTTTCGGAAATCTCCGACTCCAACCGCAATTACGACGACTGGGTGGACCGGCAGGAACAAGTGGCACGCAAGCTCTTCGCCCTTAACGAATCCATCAAAGCGATTGAGGCAGAAGACAACCTGCCCAACAAAACCGAAACCCTGGCGAGCCTGAAAAAGGCCTACGAGGAAGTGGAGCTGGGGCTGGATGGCTACTGCAAGCGCATCATTGAGACCTGGGAAGATAAAAAAGCGCAGTACAAAGCCGACGAATTCATCTATCAGGTGCGGGGCAGGGAAATCCGCGTGCCGACTTTTACGACCTCCCTGTCGCACTCCCGCATTCCCCGTGTAGTCCTGCCCCGCTTCAAGGACTGGGGGGAGATCCTGCGGTGGTCTCTGCAGGAAAACGTACCGGGAGAATTCCCCTACACCGCCGGCGTTTTCCCCTTCAAGCGCAAGGGGGAAGACCCTACGCGCATGTTTGCCGGAGAAGGCGGCCCGGAACGCACCAATAAGCGTTTCCACTACCTGTCTGAAGGCATGCCCGCCGCCCGTCTGTCCACGGCATTCGACTCCGTGACACTCTACGGAGAAGACCCGGATTACCGCCCGGACATCTACGGCAAGATTGGCAATTCCGGTGTGAGTGTCTGCTCCCTTGATGATGCCAAGCGGTTGTACTCCGGCTTTGATCTTTGCGACCCCAAGACGTCCGTCTCCATGACCATCAACGGGCCGGCAGCCACCATCTGCGCCTTCTTCATGAATGCAGCCATCGATCAGCAGTGCGAAAAGTACATCCGGGAGCATGGGCTGGAGGACAAGGTCGAGGCCAAGCTAAAGGAATTATACGACGATCGCGGGCTGCCCCGCCCGCAGTACCGCGCCGATATGCCCGAAACCAATGATCAGCTCGGGCTGCTCCTGCTGGGCGTCACCGGCGATCAGATTTTGGAAGAAGGCATCTACAACGAGCTCAAAGCCAAAGCGCTGTCCTCCGTTCGCGGCACAGTGCAGGCCGACATCCTCAAGGAGGATCAAGCGCAAAACACCTGCATTTTCTCCACTGAATTCAGCCTCAAGCTGATGGGCGATGTGCAGGAATACTTTATCTGGAATAAGGTGCGCAACTTTTACTCGGTTTCCATATCCGGCTACCACATTGCGGAAGCCGGGGCAAACCCGATCACGCAGCTGGCCTTCACCCTGGCCAATGGTTTCACCTTCGTGGAATATTATCTGAGCCGGGGAATGGATATCAACGACTTTGCGCCTAACCTGTCCTTCTTCTTCTCCAACGGTGTAGACCCGGAGTATGCGGTTATCGGCCGGGTGGCCCGCCGCATCTGGGCCAAGGCCATGAAGCAAAAGTACAACGCCAACGAGCGCTCGCAAAAGCTAAAGTACCACATTCAGACCTCCGGCCGCTCCCTCCACGCACAGGAGATCAGCTTCAATGACATCCGGACCACCCTGCAGGCCCTGTACGCCATTTACGACAACTGCAACAGCCTGCACACCAATGCCTACGACGAGGCCATCACCACGCCGACGGAGGAAAGCGTGCGCCGCGCCGTAGCCATTCAGATGATCATCAACCACGAGCTGGGGCTGGCCAAGAATGAAAATCCACTGCAGGGCGCCTTCATCATTGAAGAGCTGACCGAGTTGGTGGAAGAAGCCGTGCTTCTGGAGTTCGACCGCATCACCGAGCGGGGCGGCGTACTGGGCGCTATGGAGACCATGTATCAGCGCGGCAAGATTCAGGATGAAAGCCTCCACTACGAGATGCTCAAGCACACGGGCGAAATGCCGATTATTGGGGTGAATACCTTCCTTAACAAGGATGGGTCGCCTACGGTGCGCCCAGGCGAAGTTATCCGCGCCACCAAGGACGAAAAAGAGGATCAAATCAAAGGCTTGCGCGAACTGCACAAAGCCAATGCTAACCGGGGAGCGCAACACCTGAAGCAGCTACAGCAGGTCGCCATCCAAAACGGCAACCTCTTTGAAGCACTGATGGAAGCGACTAAGCACTGCTCGCTGGGGCAGATCACACATGCTTTGTATGAAGTCGGTGGACAGTACCGGCGGAATATGTAGAGAAAACGGAACCGCTTTTCAGGGTAAGCTGTTCCTATTTATAACCCTCCCGGTCAGGGCTCACATAAATTTGATCCGGAGTAGGTTTTAGTTAGGACTGCTAAAAAGAATTTTCATGGACTCTGCACAAAAACTCCCCCTAAACGACCAGCAACTTGAGATCCTCAGGTTGTTCTCACGTGAACTGGATGAAGAAGATCTGCGTGAGATTAAAAGGTTGATCGTAGAATACCTGGCTCAAAAAGTGTCCCACCTGGCCGATGAAGCCTGGGAAAAAAATAATTGGTCGGACGAAGACATGGACCGGCTGCTGGAAACGCATGAACGCACCCCCTATGACCCTGAAAACTAAGCTATTGTAAAAGTGGTGCTGGATACTAATGTGCTACTCGTTTCCATTTCTCCGAAATCCAGGTTTCGCCCAATTTTCGATGCCTTTATTACGGAGAGGTACAAACTTTGCGTCACGACAGATATTCTTGCAGAGTATGAAGAGGTCTTGTCCAGGCATATGGGCAATGAATTAACAGAGTACGCTTTGCAGCTTATAGAAAATGCTCCAAACGTTCTTTGGACTACCAAGTACTTCAAATGGCAGCTCGTCAAGTCAGATGCGGACGATAATAAATTTGTAGACTGCGCGATCGCGAGTAATGCTGACTTTATTGTAAGTAATGATAAACACTTTGTAACTATTCAGCACGCCTGTGTGCTGAGAAT
>ENA-UENT01000169-UENT01000169.1-marine-metagenome-genome-assembly--contig:-NODE-169-length-48724-cov-3.277977_pt1 | contig 48724 bp, 22 predicted proteins | sample MGYA00237879_ERZ529330 | MGnify/ENA primary metagenome ERZ529330 (study PRJEB26372, sample SAMN05368345) | marine metagenome | biome: cultured habitat; feature: ocean water; material: water; isolation... | reverse complement strand
CTCGACCAATCCACTTCGGACGCCTAGCGTGGCCTGTCATCTCCATCCGTGTAGCTAAACATATAGTCACTGTGGTTAATTCAAGTGCAAAATATTTACTTCAGTAAGTTTGTAAACTCGTCGATAGGGATTGGGCCAGCTCGTAATATGGTATCCATGAAATCGATCAGAACAAAGTCTTCTCCAAGTCGTTCTTTTTCACTAGCCAGTAAATCAGTAAATAGTTTACCTCCCAAAAAATAGGAAGTCATCTGCATAGGAGAACGCATCAACCTCCCCCAAAGACTCTTGGCAAACTGTGGCGCTAATAGTGAAGTTTCGGTGGAGAACTGCATGACTTGTTCTTGGTTCCAGTTTTGGCAATGGACTTGTACCGAGGTATAAGCCCGATTTGCATTCTCTAAGCGTTTTCTAAGATGAGCGAGTAAGGTGAGTTTGTTTTCTTTTTCCCAACCAGCATCTAGCAAAACCCGCTCTGTAAAAGTAGCCCAGCCTTCGAAGTAAAGTCTATACGGGAAATATAAACGAACAGGATGTGGGCTTTCCCGACTAATCTTAATTTGCATGTAGTGCCCCGGAAATAATTCGTGGATCACGATCATCCGATTAAAAGGTTTATTAAAAGATGACCAAAACTCCTTCTGCTCTTGAGCAGGTAAGGTATCAGGGATGGAGGGCAGATACAAGGTGGTTAAGGGGTTGGGCGCAAAAGGAGGGGCACTTTCTACCCAGCCTATCCTAGCAGCTGGACCAGAACTTTCAGGGGCGGATTTTATTTCGAGGGTTTGAAATTTAGGGAGCGTGGCAATTTGATGCTCTTCAATGAAAGCCATGGCCTTAACCGATAGGTCTTGCCAAAATGCCAAATAATCTTGCCCACTAGTCGGGGCGTCTTCTTCCATGTCAGCAAAAGCGGCCTTAATAGTAGCCAGTCGATTTTTAGGAATCGCTTGATCGGGGTATCTTTCCAGTAAGTAGTCCTTCGATACTTCATAGATCAAGTCTCGGACCTCCTCAATCTCTTCTAAAGCCATTTGGCCGAGCGCTTCAGGTGAAAGCTCATTGTCGAAATAATTGCGAAGCCTCCTTCCATATTCTTGTTTGCCAAGAATGGGGTTGGAAATAGTCGCTACGGGAGCAATCTTTGTTTTCAAATGTTTGTGGAGCTCTTCAATTTGACCAGCCGTACTTTGGTAGATCTTGGTATAGTCGGGACAGTAAGCAGGCATCTTCCAATCTCGGGTGAGTTGGGGTAAGGTCTCTGAATAGAAAGTCATGGTCTTGGCGAGCTGCTTCAATCCACGCTGGAGCTCCGATTGTGGACCCGTTTTCAGGGATTGTATGGCTGAGATACATAGGGCTTTTACGGCAGTGGCCCGGTGACAGATCAACTGCGCCCGGTCAGCATCATCCAAGAAATCAGCTTTCAAAATATCTTCCATCGCCTTGCTGATAAGGCCGATATAAAGCGAAGGGGAATTGATATGCGGTTTTTGTTGCTCCCATTTATGAATTTCTGAACGAATTTGTGCTCGCAATAATCTGGCGTCAATTTGCCGCCCTTGCACTGCTGGAGCGTTCAAATCCGAAACCACCTTTAGTATTTCTTTATTGAAGTCTAACCAAGTTGCAATTTTTTCAGGGCTTAGGTCTTCATAATCAAAGATGGCGGCATGAATGCCTTGATCTAAAGCTTTGGATGGATAAAATGCTGTCCATGCAGCAATATATCGCTGACCAAAGTCTACCGTTGCTGTATGAATAGTAGTGGTCATTGTTACCGATAAAAAACAAAAGAATAAGGCTCTCATTGGCTATGTTTTGTGTCTGGTATTCCCTTTCCAAAAGAACTGCAAATAAATTCCAGGAATCAAAGTGAGTGCGGCGGCGGCATAATAAGCACGAGCAAAAAAGGCAGGGTTATTGTCATAGACCCAAGCTGAGAACAAAGCCCCAAAGCCAATACCTATTTCCAGCGCAATAAATACTGTAGCCATATACCTTCCTCGTCTGTCCGCTGGACTAATGTCAATCACCCAGGCAAATACGGCGGGAGCGGCAATACCGGTCGAAAAACCTAAAGCACCAGCCGCTATCATCAACTCGGTGACATTGCTTACCTGTCCCATAAAGATAAGCGATAGCACTAAGAAAACTATTGATATTTTGATAACCGAAACGCGGCCATACCGATCTGATACTCGCCCTGCGGTAGCTCTTGATAGAATAGTGAATACTGTAAAACTGGTAAACAACATGCCTTTGTTTTTAAGGCCAACAAAATCTGCCTGATCTGGAGAAATCGTTAATAGAATACCGAAAGTCAGGTAAATAAATGCAGTCACTAAGGCCACTGGAAGTGCTTTTCGCTCTATAATTTCATTGGAGGATAGCTTTAATAACTTTGGACGAAACCGTTGCGTGTTGGATAAGGTTTCTTTCAAGCCCATGAGCATTCCGATAGAGATAAGAGCAATGATAGATGAAACGTAAAACATGACATTTACCGAAAACTCCAATACCAAATAGCTCCCTAGAGGCGGGAATAGGGAGGCCCCTAAGTTCATGCTTACCCCCATAATGCCCATAGCTTCTCCCCGGCGATCAATAGGCACAATATCTGCGGCAAAGGCAGTAGCTGCTGTGGGTTTGAATCCAGTAGAAAAGCCATGTAAAAAACGCAATAAAACGAAGCCGGCGACCGTGGTCAGTATTGGATAAAGCAGGCTACAAACTACACAGACGAGGGTTCCAAAAATCATCAGGGGAATTCGGCCTACTGTATCAGCCAACTTACCACTGAATGGGCGAGAAAGTCCGGCGGAGAGCGTGAAAACAGAAATGATTAAACCTTTGTAATCTGCTCCTCCTAGCTCGGTTAGGAAATTGGGCAACTCTGGAATGATCATATTGAAGCTTCCCGAAAACAACACATTACTAAGGCATAGTAATAGAAAGGGAGTCGTATACAGGGAGCGAGGAGATGTAACCATCCGCGAAAGTAGCCAATCGACCATTCTTAAACAACTTCGTGTTAGAATAGAGATCCGCTATGAGTAAGTACAACAAACTCCTTACAACTCAATGGTTTTATCTTTCAAGGAGTAGGGCTGAATGGGACGAGCAAATTAGTCTTTGAATATTTACCCCCTTAATGCAAGCAGACACTATAATAGATTGACGACCGTCCGCTCGTAGATGTTTCGTGGGTATCCCATCACGTTTAAGCCTTTCTTTTCGAACTCCCGTAAGGCATCTTTGGCGATCCAAGAGGCCGTTCTGTCATCGAGGCTCAAGATTTCCTTGGCGACCTCGGTAGCCCTGCGGTGGAGATCAACATTTCGTTTTCCAATATTGCGGAGGGCCCAATTGACGGCCTTTTTGACATAGATTCTTTCATCTTTAGCCTCCCGTATGATAATGGGAAAGAAGCTTTCGAAAACGGAATTATCAGCTTTTTTGTCAGCCATACAGTAGGCAGCCATGATGACGAAACCCGATCGTTTTTCGAATTCGGGTTCTCTTTCTGTCCACTCTATCGCTTTCTGTACGGCAAAACTGCTCCGGGCATAAATCGCCATGCAAAAGGAATCACAGATCTCCCAGTTTTCGAAGGTGGCCGTCCATTTTTCCATTAGCTCCTCCGTCAAGTGCTTGGGGCGAAAGAGCTTGCTGCAGAGCAAGCGGCCCTCATATAAGCCACTATCAAATAACTGTAAGGCCAGCTCATGGTCGGCGCCTATTTCCTTGGCTAATTCTTTGAGATCCTTGTGGTATACGCCGATGGAATTGTGGGCCACCACGCCAAACTTCTTTTTTTTGAACTCCACTTTCTCCGGATCACCCAATTGCTGTAAACGATCCATTACTTCTTCAAAGGTCATCTGTCGGGATTTTTATGCTGTGCTCATTCATAGATTTCTACCACTAATTCAATCTCTACGGCTTGTCCTCTGGGTAAAGATGCCATACCCACAGCAGCCCTTGCATGTCGACCTTTATCTCCAAAAACCTCTACCATCAAATCCGAAAAGCCATTGATCACCTTGGGCTGATCTACAAAATTAGGATCGGAATTGACCATGCCTAAAACTTTGACAATTCTTTTCACTCGATTTAGGTTACCTAGCATTGTCTTTAGTACAGCTAGTTGGTTAATGGCCGTCAATCTTGCCCCCTCGTATCCTTTTTCAATCGTAACATCCTGTCCCAGTTTTCCAGTAATTTCCGTTCCATCGGCATAACGGGGGCCTTTCCCAGCCAAAAAAATGAGATTCCCGGCTTGCACTCCATTGACGTAGTTGGCGACCGGCTGAGGAGGGCTGGGCAAGGTAATTCCCAGCTCCTTTAATTTGGCTTCTGGATCATACCCTTCTTCCGGTCCTTCCACGGTTTCGGCTTCAGTAGTAGCTTCAGAACTTGCAGCCTGTTGGCAAGCGGTTAGGCTAATGAATAGGAAAAGAAAGGCAAATAGGCTTAGATAGCTGTACTTCATGATTGTATTGATTTCAGTTAAGATTAAGTCAGGATCTTTCCGAGTTATATCCTTATTCAGTAATTCCCATACCTAAAGAAGGGATCTTATTTGAAGTGTTGAATACCCATTGAATTATAAAGTTCTTTAGCATAGTAAAGCTTTCCTTCCTTCATCGTCCATTCGATCTTTCGAATATCACGCATATCTTCTAAGGGATTACCATCAATTAGAATCAGGTCGGCTTTTTTGCCGGCCTTAATAGAGCCAAACTCATCATCTACTCCGGTGATCTTTGCTGACTTTATCGTAGCTAACTTCAAAACCTCAGCATTAGGAATACCAGCCTCCGCATATAATTCTAGCTCACGATGGTATAAGAAGCCCGGTAAGCCATCCGTTCCTGGTACAACGGTGATTCCCTTTTCATACAAATCTACCAGTACCTCTAGCATACGCTTAAAGCTGGCCTTGTAACGGTCTACTTGCGCCCCTGACTTTTGGAGTCCTCCACTATAAAAACCTCTTTGATTCATCACAGGAAGTCGGTCTATGATTTGGCTGTAGGTGGGGCTGGGTTCACCCTTCTGAGATAGGTACATGTTTTCGAAAATGGCAAGGGTTGGGTCTACCAAGATATCCTTGGTCTTTAGCAGCTGGACGAAGTCTAGGTATTCTTTGGAATTCAGATCGAGGTCAGCGCCGTGTTGGGCGGGCATGGTGTGGCGGAGAGGGGTACGGGTATCAATGGTATCTGATAAGAAATTAAGAAACAACATATTCATATGCTGAATCTCATTGTACCCTTGATTAATGGCTTGGCTTGCTGTCATGTAAGCCGGGATATGCCCACTCACACGCATACCTAAGCCATGTGCTTTTTCTACCAATGGCCTAACCCATTCAGGCCGTATCGAACTGTATAATTTAATCTGCTGATAACCTAAATCCTTGTAGTCCTGAACTTCCGCTAAGCCTTCTTCTAAATTATCCACCACATTCCGTTGATTCGCAAAGGGGCCGGAGCCATCGATGATGCCACAAAAAGTGACGATCCGCGGGCCTAGGATTTCATTATTATTAAACTGAGCGCTGAGTGCTTTCAGCTGCTTATTATTGGCTAAATCTCGAACCGAAGTCACTCCGCCGGCCAAATGCAATATCCCGCGAAACTTGGTATTATGGGTGTGCATATCAAAAAGACCAGGCATAAGCGTTTTGCCATCTCCATTAATGAGCGTCGCCTCCTCAGGAAGAGGGCTTGATCCATGAGGTTCGATCTTCTCCAATCTTTGTCCCTCCACCCACACGTCTTGCCCTAGTAATAAGGTCCCCTCTTCCGTAAAAACATTGACATTGGTAATTAGTACCTGTACTACCTCATGTGTCAGCTGCTTAGCGGATTCGATCAAGAAGTCATCTTCAACCTTATCTTGGAGGGCTTTCAATTCCAGGCGCAGGGAGCTAAAATCTTCCCGGATCACATGCCGATTATTGGTGATTTTACCAACCATATCTTCCCCCATCATCCATAGGAAAGTAGGGTTCATATCCAGCCCCTTGATCATCATCAGACTCAAAGAACGCCCATCCGATAGTTCAAAAGGATATTGCGCTACCAGTTCCGCAGTCCCAGCAGGATAAAGCTCCACCCTCTTGCTTTCTACGGATAATAGCAGTCTTGCTAGGATTTCATAGACCGCCGGAGAACCATCGTACCGGAAGTATAGCTTATTAGGATCAAAATCCACTTCGGCCTTGCCTTGAGGATTCTGCCACGAAGCCTTTTCTCCATTGCTCTCGAAGCTTTCCACCACCGTCGCTTTGCGATAGTTTACCCCAGAGATGGTCTGCTTGCTAATGAATTGCTGATCATTCAACGCGATCTCTTCTTCCAGTTCTGGTCCTCGCCCTCTATCCGTATAGGCATAATGAAATCGAAGATTATTCTCCTCAGTAGTCCATTTTTCATAGGAGCCGGCTAATTTTTCTCTAAAAACGACCTCATATTTCGTCTTCTGCTCGTCAGTCGCATCTGCACAAGAAGTCAGCAAGCCCACTAAGCAGGGCAAAGCAATTAGTAGATATTTCATACTTCAGTATCGATGAATGGATGAATTAGATGTAGAATGACCTACGTATACCACTAGGGTTTCAAGGTCTCTCGCATGTACCTGAGCCAATTCTGCCCCAAGATCTTTTCTATATCCCCGGTCGAGTATCCCCTTTTGTCCAATACTCTCGCTACGTGCAAAAACCGCTCAGGAGTATCTAACTCGGGAATCCAGGGCGGCCAGCGCACTTGATAAGAGGGTTTGAATCGAGTCAATCGTGGAACATACCAATTTTCACGGGTTGCTCCATCTGCTTCTAGGCCCTGGATGGCAAAGTCTGCAGCCAAGCCTACATGCTCTATGCCGGCAATTTTTACCGCATAGTCGATATGGTCTACATAGGTCTCCAGCGTGGTTTTGCCTCCAGGGTCTGGCCCGATCATATATCCCAAGCAGATGATCCCCATCACCCCTCCCTTATCGGCCATAGCACGAATTTGCGCATCCGTTTTTGATCTTGGGTGGTTCTTATAGAGTGACTCACACATAGTGTGATTGAGGGTAGCTCCTGTCTTACTGAATTTTATCCCGTCATCAGTTGTCTGTCGACCACAATGGGATAAGTCAACGATGATGCCCAATTCGTTCATTCGTTCTACTGCTTCTATTCCAAAGTCAGATAATCCAGCATTAGTACGTTCTGTGCAGCCATCGCCGAGGAGATTGCGTTCGTTATAGGTGAGCTGAATCCAGCGCGTACCGGCAGCATAAAGGGTGTCTAGATTATCAATTGATTTCTCTATCATGGTCGCATTCTGGAAACCCAGCATGACAGCGACCTTCCCTTCTTTCTTGGCTCGCACAAAGTCATCGGCCGTGGTTGCATAGATTAAGCGATCAGGGTTTTCATCTATTCGTTGTCGCCATTCTGCCAGGGATTTCATAGCGGAGCTAAGGTTTCTTGAAGCCAAGGATGTATTGAACCCTGTATAGCCTGATTTGGCAAGTGCTGCGAAGGAATCCTCATCCCATCCGCGGCTGATCACCAATCCATCAATGACGATGCTCTTTTCGTAAAGCTCATCAATACCATTGGCTGCGCCTTCTGCGGTGAAACTTCGGGAAGCAGTTGTATCCGTACCTAATGAAATCGAAGATTGGCTTAAGAGTTGTCCGGGAAGCAGTGCGCCCAAAGGGAGCAGCTTGACAAATTTCCGACGCTTAATGTGCATGTTAGACTTGGTTTTGCTTAGTAGTTTCTAAAATAGCTAAACTATTGCACAACTCACATTAAAGCCGGAGGCTAGCAGGAATGCTTCGCCATGAGGTGGATAAAAGAGGCTTAAAACAGGGCGCCTAGAAGTCTATCGTTGCTTTTGCTGGTTATCGCTTGATATTGGAGCTGGACCTATTTCATCAACTCGTGAATCCATGGTACTCGCAGCTGCGTACCGGGCACAATAATACCTCCACGATTACCTACTTCAATAGAACCATAACGGGTAGCAAAAACCGGCGGCAAAGGACGATCTCCGGGAATTGACAACCATAGTCTTAGTAAATGCCTACGCTTTTCTACTGACTCCCAATCGATGAAACCTGTCCGGTCGTGAAGCATGGCATGGTTATACACAAATTGGATGTCTCCTTTCTCCAACATCATGGTCAAATGGATGGCGGGATCGTTGCAGATCTCATCGAAGAGATCGAGGGCCTCGAAATGTTGAGGGGTGAGTCGGGGTGCATCGGGGAAGCGTTGGGCGGATTCTATGTACTGCCGCTGGTAAAAGGGTGTGATGCGGTTGGCAAAATAACTGAAGACGGGGATCAGCAGGTAAGGTAGCATTCCAGCAGGCACCTCTCCCCTCCTGTCGGTGGCAATAGGCTGCAAAAGCAAGGAGAGTAAATCGGGTCTACGTTTGTGCATTTCATTGAAAACCGTGTTGGCACTCACCAATAGGGACCTCCCCCCCTCCTTGGCGGGCTGAAGACACAAGAGTCCTACTACATCTGCAGAATCTGTATGAAAGGTTTGTCGCTCACTCGTTTGGTAAATTCGAACTTTAGGATCCGTGCTATCTAAGCCCAGGTTTCTGACGTGCCCTAGCACATGTCCTTGTGCATTTTGGGAGCGAGCACTGCCCAAGTGGGTCCCTATTCCAAAAAAGATGGTTATAATCTCCCTTTCTGTGTACTGGTCGATTGGAAGGCCTTTCAGCAAAGCAAATCCTTTACCTTGAATAAATTCCTCACGGAGTTTTGCCAATTTTGGGCCAAGTTTAGCTAAGGGAAAATCTTTCTGCTGGATCTGTCCAATTTCCACTTCCTGTTTTACCAGTGGCGCGGCGGCTTGTTCCAATTCAGCAATTTCTTCTGCTGTCCAGTACCATTGCCAGGTTTCGGGTTGAGCCGCCATTTCTGGCCCCAGCCAAGAAGAAGAATCAGTTTGTACAGGAGGTAATGAGAAGGAATCCATTGGGCTGCTTTTAATTCAAGCTTGAAGGTAAACAATGGAAGCAGAGCAGCCCAATGGATAGGATGAAAATTCTCGGAGCAGTGCCTGGCTTACTTTTCCAGTTTTGTCAACTCACTATAGCCGGTCATTTTACCCTTCTTATTATAAGATTCCGATCTGACCATGCCTACTCCTTCCGAATACCATTCTTTGGAACTGGCTTGGACCTTCATGACCATCTTGGTAGTCACCGTTTGGGAGAGGATTGCACAGGGGAAAGTCCCGGCTGGGGTAGTTAAATCTTCTCTAGCTTCTAATTTGCGATCGGTGATATCCACTTTCATCTTAAACATGTTTATTCCACCACTACCAACGCTCACAGCTAAGGAGCCATCTGGCAAGGTGGTGCCGGCCTTGGCATCCAGATCGGGCACGGTAAAAGAAGTGGCATCTACCTCAAAGTCCATGTTTTTATAAGCCTGCATGGTTCCTCCGTTCATCCGATAGGACATATCAAATTCGAAAGTTCCTCCCTTGCAATAGGCCTCAAACTCATGGGTAAAGCTCTCTTTGTCCTTCTTATCATAGTAGGTGGTAGCCACCTTAAAGGTGATATTGTCACCATCTACCACTTTATCTACTAGTTCAAATGTCGTACGTCCCAGTACTTTACCCTTGGGTGAATAATCTGTGACTTCCCACTTGGTTCCGGTATCATTGGGTACGAAGGGATGACAATCAATCTGTGCCCAGCTTAAGCTTGCACAGCAAAGCAAGAAGAGAAGGGATGCTAAATGTCTCATTTGTTGGTGGTTTGAAAGGTTGAAGTTAATATATGCTAAGGCCTTTTTACGGCTTCAAAGATATTTTTAGCTGGCTCCTTTTACTAATCAATACTTTAATAATGATGAAATGAATTCCTGCCACATTTCATTACGCCCAATCTGTCGTAGAAATAAAAATGGGATAGTTGCAATTGCTACTATTATAAGCGAAGGATGCCATTTTTTCAGTCTCCAGCAAATGAATAAAATTGTGAGGACGACCAGGGGCGCCACAAAGGCATTAATGTCAATGAGATCAATAGGAGGAGGATATCCATATATCGCCAATATTGGCATCAATCCCAATCTCGAAAGGGCGGGCATTATGGCCCAGAATACGGTAGATATCATCCAAAGAGCATGATCTTCAATACTTTTCCTAGTTACAATTCCCATGATGACACTAGCCCCAAAGCCTATAGTAGTTAGAAGATCCGTGAAGCAAACACCATAGAAGAATTCTTTAGGGATGAGCGGATCAGGCTGATAAGTATTAGCAGATTCAATATTTTGGGCAATGATCGTAATGGCTGAAAAGGTAACAGCGCCCGCTAAAAAAATTGATAATAAGCCATAAAATCTATGTTGATCAATCCTACCTTTATTGATCAAGTATGGCTGAACAATTACCATTACATACCAAAGCAGCGCCGATAGCCCATGCATATGCTGATGCCAAGTGGCTTCTGAGAATTTTAAAAAGTAGCTATTTGAAAAGCCTATTATTGCAATTAAGAACGGAATGATCAACCATTTATGTGTATTTTTAAAAGCTTCCACTTGACTGCTCATATTCAGATCTTTGCATATGCATTTGTAATATTAGTCTACTTCAGGTGACATCCCATTAATAAAATAACCCATTATTGATTTTATAGTATACAAATGGGCTAATGAGGATTCAAGCTACTGTTCGCTCTACCCCTTCCATTCCTCATCCACCGGCTCATCTTGAATTCTCAAGAAGGACTCAATTTCTTGCTCTACATAGAGCGCTTGGTCAGAGTTTTTCAAGCCTTTCACGAGTTTGACCCTCTTGCCCCCTTGCAGAACAGCTTGCACACCGAAGGCGTAGTTCGGCCTACCATTCGTTTTACCCGCCACGTACTTCTCCACAAAAATCTGATCAACTTCGCGAGAAGCAATGTAACGATTGCGATAAAAGGGCGACTTTAAAGGGCGATGCTCTATGCTCAACTCCCTCTGATTAACAACGATGTAAGTGGTATTGAAGAAAACAGATAAGACATAGTAAAGCAATCCAATACCAATCAATAGATGGACACTTATGGCTGCTAGCATTCCATACGAGCCAGTAAGCAGGGCCGTCACCACAAAAATGGAAACGATGCCGTTCCAAAAAAGGGTGAAGAAAAGAAAGAAGCCAAGGGCTTGAGACGATTTTCGCCAATTGAGTTCGATATCTAGCTCGTAATTGGTAGCGTAGGCCTCTATACCTGGAGGCAGTAAGATCTCTTGCTTTTTGTGCACTGGTCGCTTGAGGATCGGTGCAAAATCAAAAACGGTGTTGCAGGCGGCGCACTTGGCCAAAGTGTTCGCCACATTGATATCTGCTGCTTTAATCTCGGCATTGCAGTTGGGACAACTTAGCTTTAGCTGGTTCATGCTGTCAAATTAGCAAAAAGTGGATTTGTAAGCAAGCTTCCTTGCGCAACTGTCCCATTTATCTAGTGGATAGCGACTCTGAAAGAGAATTACTCGATCGAAGGATACTAAGTGAGGCAAGTGTAGAGTTATCATTCGGATACAGAAAATCGCTATATTGGCGAAGAATCAAAGAGGACCTCCCTAGAAAAAAACATATGGATCCCGTATCAATAGTTTTCCTGTATGCTTCTGAAGCTTCTCGTGCTGAGTTCGAAGGTTTGGAACAATTTCTCACACCACTGCAAAATCAGGGACTGCTCATGATTGAGGGCCTCGATATTACCCGGGATGAGATTAATCGGCAGGAAATGGCAGACGTCGGAATCTTGGCCTGTTTGATCAATCCAGCCTTCCTGTTCTTCTTTTTTGAAGAAGATAGTCGCAATGGCAATCTAGATTTCTTATTGCGGGAGAAAAAGTACGTGGTTCCCATCATCCAAAGTCCAAACTTATACATGACTACGGCCTTCGCTGATCTTGCTCCTTTGCCATCTAACGGGAAAGCCATTTCGCTATGGTCAAACAAAGATGAAGCCTATTTGGACATAGCTGTAAACCTAAAGAAGTTAGCCACTGCCATTCAGTTCGAGCAAGAACAGGATCAGGACCAGGAATTGGACGAAAGTCTTCGACTGATCATGCCCTCTGAGGATGAGTTCTATGCTGAGGTAGATGAATTTGAAGATCAGTTTCAACATAGCTATGATCGGTTTCTAAAAGCCTCCTTTTATTGGAACTTCTTTGTGAACACCTATGGTTATAGAGCCTTTGTAATGAGTAAGGCGGAACTGGAGGCAAGATTATTGCAGCGAGAAGGATTGCACATGCGAGAAATCTCTGCAAAAGAAAGCCAGGAAGACATTATTGCCTACATTAAGGAGCTATACAGTTTGGAGCTTCCCAAAGGTCAAATGACCTGTCTGGTAATCTATGATCATGAAACTACGGCTCAACTTTCTTACGAAGACTACCAAGAATTATATCAACGGAAGTACCAGAAATTCTTACAGGTTATACATGATACAAAAAAATATCAGTTCGATGGGAAACTAAGAATTGCCTTCAAAATGTTTAATAAGAAAGAAATCTGCAGTTTTTAACTATTTTTTCGCATCAAATAGGCTAAATTTATGGATTGGAACTATTGTTATACCATCAATTTCCAGTCACATTATCTGGTCAGGTACGCTTGGCCGGAAATCAGACAGGACCAACACACACCAGTTATGCCCAAGACGACTAAAATTAGCCAGGTAGGTAAGCTTAGGCCGAAATCCTTAAATAAGGAGGAGAACATTGATATTTTGTTTTCCAATACACCGGTGATTAGAAAACATCGAGTATTACCCAACCGCACTAACGAAAAGAGACTGATTAAGTGGTTAGTGAAAAAAGACAAAGCTTAGTACGCGCTCACGTTCTACCTATTCTCATCCCTTCCCTCTGATATTCGCTCCTACATTTTAGATTACCTATTCTTCGTACAACTTCAACTTCTGTTTCGCCACGATGGCGGTCAGACTGTTATATAATGCTATGCGATAGCGGAAGTATTCCCTACGAGCAGAGATGCTGGTGGTAAACAGACCTCCCTTGGGATCGAACACGAAAGCACCGTATTTTCGTTCGAAGCGAGTATCGATAGGATCAAAATAGGCGGAAGGACTACCGTTAGCAGGTAGTCGATACAAGATGGTATGTTCGTTTTTGAATGCATTACGAATCAACCTTAGATAGGCAAGGTTGACAGCCTGTAGGTAGAAACTGGCGGAGCGATAGTGGGTTTCAGGAGGGGTAAAGGCTTGGCCCTTCTCCAATTGGGATAAAATCAAGCCTGTAATGGTATTTAGCTCTTCATTCCAATCTTGCGCCATCTGCTGTTTTATCAGACCATCACTGGCTGGACTCAGTGGTTGACCTCTTTCTTCTCGAATCTGGCGGTAGGCAGCTACGAGATCTGCCTCTTCTTCCCAAGACCGTTCCAAGGCCCCCAGGTAGAGCTTGGGGATAATCTCGGTAGTCACCAAGGTCTTCGCTTGATCAAACCAACTCTTCAACACCTGAACCGGATTATTTTCCAGCATTTCGTCCACTCGTCTGCGAATATGGATAAACCAGCGGAACCAGAGATTCTGCAATTCCGGAAGCGGCGCTACTATTTTGGACTTGAAATACTTCGCATCGTGATCTACAAACTCGATCAACACCATCATGCGGATCAAATAACTTACAAATAAGTTTTCATCGATCTCCCCATTCTTATGGTAAGCGCCCGGCTGTTGTAGAAATTGATGCCAATACCAGAACAGGAATAGATCACTATCCTTATTGAAGGTCACGTAATAATTGAACAAAGCTCCCAAGAATGCATCTACTTCATGCTCCGTAGCCAAGAAAGGCAATTCTTCTTGCTGCCCGAGCAATCGTACCGTTTGTTGATGGAATTCTTCATAAGGACCGGAAAGACCGGCGGTGCGTAGTAGGAAGTCACTTGTTATTACATGGGTGGCCATTGATAGAAACAGAGATGGCTGAATGAGGTGATGGAGTCCAACCTCCAAAACACTTCCTGAGAAATTCAGTTCCGAAGTACTACTGATCACCAAGGTCGGTCCTTCTTTCACGGGAAGGTCAATACAAGCCGCTAAGATCTTAGCAACCCCATCAAAAAGGCTCACCAACTGTTGCACGCCCACATTAAAATCAAGATGTAGGCTCTGATGGTTATGAGAATGATAACTTAAGTTGTATCGATTGTTATAGGCTTGCTCAAAATGGTTGGTCCAAACCCATAGTCTTTGCGTAATTTCTTCGACCGAGGCATCTTGCAAATCTGTAAAATGCTGTAGCCCCCCCAAAACATCTCTAAGAAAGGGTTTAATTTCAATGAAGTAGTTGAAAAGGATCGGATCTTGAATCTGGTGATTAAAATTAACGAACATGTTAATCACCTTTTCTCGGATTCCTTTAGCCACCCGACAGCGGATTAGCTGTTCCCTTAAGGTCTTGATTTCCTGTAAACTAAAAGCAAATTGATGCAGTCGGTGGGTATAGAAGAAATGCTCCTCTAGATCGCCCCCTTTAATCTTGGAAGGATCTAAATTGACATCAGGGGAGGCGTGAATGCGACGGATATGCTTGCTGAGCTGATTGATGCGCTCTTGTTTCAACAAATCACGATAAACCATCCCTATATCTCCTCCTTGCGAAGGGTAGATAAAGTCCCCGCTACCAATGCTAATCTTGGCACTATCCGAATCCCCTTTTAGTTTTCCTAGCAGTGTTTTTAAGTGCCCTGGCTTAACATCAAAGCGGATATTGAGTCGAAAGGGTTCATCCTTGATCGGCAAGAAGTCTTGGGGATAGGTCACTCCTTCTTCCGTCATATAATCAAACAAGGACAGATCAAAACCAAAGGTGGTATGGGTATGTACAAACAAATGAGCCTCATCAATCAAATGACTATCGCCCTCCTGCCACTCCTTAATCAATTTTCGGAGCAGACAATTCTCTTTCACCCCATTGATCGCCTGCAAGTCATTCTCTCCCAAGACATGCAAATCTTTGCATTGCAATTCCCGAATAGACAAAATCAAGGAAGTCATGAGATCATAGCTATCGGTGAACAGCAAGAGGGTATACTCATTCCAGGAGGTAGTACGCAACAAAATGAAGTCAAAGTCTTCTCCTCCACCCGGCGTAGTAGCCAACACATATTCCACCTTCTTAGCTATCAAGTATTCTACGGCATCACGCTGACCGATCAGCAGACCATTATTGATTTTTAGCGAGCAGATGCCAATGAAAGGGTACTTCCCCTTTTCTTCATTCGATTTGAGAAAGGTATCTTTTGCCCGATTGATCAAGGAAGAGCTGATATAGGGCACGTCTTCCGTATTTCCGACCGCAGAGATTCCGGTCATGGTATGAAAGCTGAAGGTTTCTGGCTCCGCGCCAGGCAGCTCCTCCGCGGCTAGCAGATCTTCAGATAAGTAGCTGTAGGGGTGAAAATTCTTATTGCCTAATTTGAAGTCATCAACCAAGGCTAGCACGGCTAATTCGTAGGTGCCGAATAGAAAATAGGCTCGGGTCTGATAGAAAAATTTCTCAAATGCCTCCACTGCAGAAGCATCGTCCTGGTCCTTAGTGAAAGCATACTCCAAAACTGTATGACGATACCTGTCAAAGATCCCTTCACGGATTTTCTTCTCGTAAAACTCTTTCCCCTTGGAGAATGGCAAGGGCATGGATGATAGCCCTATAAAAATTCCACAGTCATCAATCGCAATCGTTCCTTCCTGCATCTTTGTTTTGGGTTCCAGCTTTGTAGTGTATAATGTTGAATGGATAATGTTGAATGGATAATGACTAGTATCGAATGTTCAACGTAAAATGTTTAATGAATAATTGGCGCTGCAGATTTGGATTTTACCAGGGGATTATACTACCCTAAGGTTCATTAGAACGATCTGCTATTGCTTACCATTATTAAATACACATTATTAATTATCCATTTAACATTCTCCATTTTCAACTATACCTTTTCAATTTTTCATTACAATCCCGGGTATAAATATAAAATTATTTCCATATGCGGTAAAAACGACCAGATCCCAGCCGGGATTGCCTAGTCATAGTCTCCTCTTGAGCTAGTAGATCTTAGCTTTCATCTAGTAGTCGATAGATGAAATATATGACTACTTTTTGTCGCTTTTTCAATTCCTTTTACGATTGTGCGCGCTAATTGTCAAAGAAGTCCATTTTTTAGTAAATTCGGCCTCTTCTTTCAGAAACAACTCAACCTTCATTCATCATGCAGTATACTACGCTTGGAAATACCGACCTAAAAGTCAGTAAGATCTGTTTAGGGACCATGACCTTTGGGGAGCAAAATACCGAGGCCGAAGGTCACGAACAGTTGGATTATGCGCTAGACCAAGGAATCAATTTTATTGATACGGCTGAGCTCTACGCGGTACCCAGCAACGAAAACAATCAGGGAAATACAGAACGGATCATTGGCACTTGGATCAATGCCCGTAAGAATAGAGATAAGTTTGTGTTGGCCACTAAAATAACTGGCCCGTCCAGTGGCTTGAAGTACATTCGAAACCCACTAGCGTTCAACCGGGAGCAAATTAATATCGCCATTGATCAAAGTTTACAGCGGTTACAAACGGATTATGTGGACCTGTATCAGTTGCATTGGCCAGAACGTCGAACCAATTTCTTTGGAAAAAGAGGCTTCAAATACAGCGCAAGTGATCCATGGGAAGACAACTTCCTTTCAATCTTGGAAGTCATGCAGGAGCTGGTAGATGCTGGTAAGATTCGTCATTTTGGAATTTCCAATGAGACGCCCTGGGGTATCATGCATTTCCTACAATTGGCTCAAAAACATAATCTCCCTCGGGTGATGAGTATCCAAAACCCATACAGCTTGTTGAATCGCTTATTTGAAGTAGGATCAGCTGAAATTGCGGTCAGAGAACAAGTTGGACTCCTAGCCTATTCGCCCATGGCTTTTGGACGTCTTTCTGGTAAATACATCAAAGGCACCGATGAACCAGGCTCTCGCCTCAACAAATTCGCCGTGATGTCTCGGTATAACAAAGAGACTTCATTAAGTGCTACAGAAGCTTATTTGAAGATCGCGGAGGAGAATGGCCTAAGCCTGGCGCAAATGTCTTTGGCTTTTGTTACACAACAAGCTTTTGTCACAAGCAACATCATTGGTGCCACTAGCATGGCTCAATTGAAGGAGAACATAGACAGTATCAATGTCACTTTGTCCAAAGACGTTTTAAAGGCCATTGAGGAAGTTCACGAGCTTACCCCAAATCCAGCGCCTTAATGCAATTAAAGTTAATACAAGCCGACATGGCTGCCTACAAGGAATTTCTCGGCACCTCCAAGGCCGAGAAATTCCTACATATTTGGGAATCTCAGCAGCTTTTTCAGGAGCAATGGGACTTGGAAGCCCCCGAGATTACCCAGATGTACGATCGAAGTCTACAGAATAGCCAAACCAAACGACTGTGGAAACGCGAGGCCTATGAGCCCAAACGAATGATGCTGGCCTTTATGGAAATGCAAGCGGATTTTGTAGGTTATATGTTCAAGGATCTGTTCAATGAGGAGAAGTCTATAGGTGGGCGAGTAGACCGTTTCGTGTTTCATTGTGATGAATTATTGCAGGAATACAAACAACAATTCCCAAGATCAATCGATAATAATCACTACCACGGAGATCGCTACCAGATGCTCTCCTTATACCTTACCTTTCGGTTTCCTGAGCTTTATACCTATTACGATGGGATTGCGTTTTGGAAAGTGCTGGGTCGTTGGGGTACCGCCAATTTACCAGCAGCAGATGATTTCGAACGCTTCTGTAAGATAAGTAGGACCATATACACCTTACTGGCTAAGGATGAAGAGCTGCTTCAACTTCATGAAAAAAGGCTCATAGAAGGCAAGCACTATCAAGAAAAAAGCCTTTTAGTGGTTTATGACTTTTACCAATTTTGCTTCCGACAAATTCGTTAACCAAACATCGGTCCGCTTCTTTCGTTTAATCTGATGGACCTTAAACATCCAATACTAGACCAATATAGTATGAGAAGAAGAATATTGGGCTTCGGCCTCCCTGTTCTATGCGCCTTACTGCTAAGCTGCAACCATAGCCAGGCCCAAGAGCAACAGACACTTTTCCCGGAACTTGCCGATAATGACCTTTTGGAAGCCATCCAAACAGAATTCACACCGGCTACTACACAGACTTATGCCATAGCGAGAGACTCCCTTTTTGGAAGAATTGATCAGGTAAGTGATACCTTACGCTGCGTCTATACGGGCTATAAAATCTTTTTGGATCCCACCGAGGACCCCACCCAAGCTGCCTTCATGAATGGTAGCGGTATAAACACCGAACATACCTATCCCCAGGCGAAAGGGGCCTCTCAAGAACCTGCCCGTGCAGATATGCATCATTTATTCCCAACGCGAGTAGATATCAATCAGGTCAGAGACAATTTCCCCTTTGCGGAGATTCCTGATAATGTGACGGAGCGCTGGTATTACCTCAACCAATTCCGTAACTCCATTCCCACCAGCAATATTGATCTGTACAGTGAGTTCCGAAATGGCGCCTTTGAACCGCCAGAGGCCCACAAAGGAGATGTGGCCCGCGCCATGTTTTACTTCTATACCATTTATCGAGATGAAGCCTTGGCAGCTGACCCGGATTACTTTGAAGATCAGATGGCTACCCTGTGTAACTGGCATTACCTGGATCCGGTAGATGAAAAAGAATGGAATAGAACCTGGCAAATTGCCCACTACCAAGATGGAAAGGCAAACCCTTTTGTGCTTGACTGTACCCTGCCTAAACGTCTATATTGTCCCAATACGGAAGGAAGCTGTTTGCTTAGTACGCCTAATGCTCAACAACAAGAAACAGCAGCAATCCATTGGCAGAATCCATTTCCTAACCCATTCCGAGAATCGATTACCATCCCCTTTGAATTAAAAGAGCAGTCAACAATTAGCTATACCTTGGCCAACGGAATGGGACAACACATTTCAGCGCCTCAAAAAATGAGTTTTCCTATTGGCTCGCACCAATTGGAGATTAGCAGAAGTCAATATCCTCAATTGACTACCGGATTATGGTGGATACAATTGGAAGTTGACAATGGAAAACAGCGGATGATTAAATGGTTAAAAGTAGTCCTACAAGATTAAGCCGGAAGGACATTGAAGGAGACTAGAAAAACCAAAACGGTAAGAATGATCCCTAACATGAATATGTTATAGCATACTCGAAGTTGACTGTACTTTCGTCCTAAGGACTTTCCCAGAAAGTACAAATCTCTCATAATGGCTCCTTCTAAGCGGTCTTCTTGTTCGATGGTCTGCTGCATACCTCGAAAGTATTCATCAAAGCTCATCTTATAAAAGTTTCCAAAGAAGAAGAGGTTGGATTGCCCGGCTCGGATCTTGTCTTCTCCGGTAAAGCCCATCATCTTGATGGGGCGGGTAGCTAAAGTCGCAAAAACCATAGAAGAAAGACAGGTGATCAGCAGTGTAATGGAGGGCCATAATAGGTATCCCAACGTACTGATATAGGACCACGCTACGGGTAAGGCAAAGGTCACAATGGCCGCATTGATACTTATCATGATATTGGCCTTATTATCCGCCAAATTACTAAGGTCCAAATGATTACGAAGAGCCGTTTTAAACATCATTTGCGCACTGCGGCTTCCGGTAATACTTGTTGGTGCTGGCTTCTTTGACTTTTTCATGGCTTGTTGTTGTGCCTTGGCGAGTTTCTTCAGTGCCTTCTGGTTTTTATCAACTTGCGGGCCAAAATGCGTATCGGCATACGGGGTATAGTAGCTGTGATTCTTTAGGAAAGAACGATTTAATTCAAACCAATCTTGATCTGAATGAACCTGACCCAACATCACTTCCCATTCGTGTCTTAAACCATCCAAGGTTTGCAAATACTCGGTACTACCAAGATTAGCCAGGTCTGCATCTTTCAATATCTTTTCCAGCATATTACCTGGCTCTTTCCCCATCTGCGTGATTTCAATACAGTGGAGCACCTTTTTTAGGTCTTTATGCTTGTATTCCTTTTGTTCTAAAAACGCTTTAGCGATCCGCTGACTGGCCTCCTCATGCCCGTCATATTGCGCTACGAAGCCTGTATCATGAAATAAGGCGGCCAATTCCAACACCTCTAATTCCTCCTTGCTGATTCCCATTCCCTTACCAATCTCCAAACAGGCATCTCTTACCCCTAAGGTGTGAGCCAGGTTGTGGTAGGAATAAGTATCTCCAAGTTCCGACTCAAGCAGATTAGTAACATATTTTTCGGCTTCCTGTGTGATGGACATAGTCAGCTGTTTATCCAAAGAAGAATGCAATTTTGTCGAGTTTACGGTAGAAATCTTATGTAGTACTAAACCCTTTAACCACTTATATCATATTTATTGGAAGGGCGTCTACATGGTGTGACACGTGTAATCGCAAAATTTCAGGTAGCGATTTTTTTGTCACACTACTTGATAGTAAAATTAAAAGAAGATTCCAATTCTTCAAATAAACAGTCTTTCTCCGACAATTTTTGTGACCCCGTCTGGCCGCCGGACAGGTCTATCTGGCTAGCTAGACAGGCCGTTTAAAACGTAGGTCATAAATCCCTTGAGGTACACCGTTGGAAGCGCATTTATCTTCCCAACCGTAGACGTGGTGATCCGCGAGCTCAAAACACAAAAATTTTCAGAGCAACTAAACAGTATATACATGGCTTTCAGGATTCCAGTTTATCTAGCAGTCTGGCTACTGCTCCCCGTGTTCCTTTCCGGGCAAACCGTTGGTAAAGACTCTACTGCTAAGGTCTATAAGGTTAATCGCCTGTTGAGTCTAGGCATCTTCGGGGCCGGAGCACTAGGAAACACGGTGGGTTTACAACGTTTGAGAGATAAACCAGAGATTCCGATAAGCACCTTGAATAACCTAAATAGAGATAGACTTTGGGGGATTGACCGAGCAGCCTTGCGCGTTGATCCACTGAAAAAGGATAAAGCTGCAAGTATTTCCGATCGTTACCTATATAGTAGTTTACTATTACCGGTTGCGCTATTCCTGGATAAGGACATCCGAAGAGATTGGCTAGATATTGCCCTTCTGTACGGAGAGACACAAATGTTGGCTTCCAACTTCTACACCTGGGGCCCCATAGGCCCCACCTTCATTGGACGTTTTCGACCAGCAGTGTACTTTGAGGAACTCCCTTTGAAGGAACGCAATTTCGGAGGCCTCCGCAACTCCTTTTTCAGCGGGCATGTATCCTCTACTGCAACCGCAACCTTTTTCACCGCGCAGGTTCTCCTGGACTATAATCCGCACCTGCGTAAATATAGTCCGGCCATTTATGCCTTAGCCACTGTCACGCCCATCATTGTCGGTATAAACCGAGTAAGAGCCCTGAAACACTTTCCTACCGATACAATCATCGGAGGAATTGTAGGGGCTGGTTTCGGAATTTTAACACCCACTCTGCATAAACGTTGGGGAAAGCGTTTGGCCTTATCTGCCTTATATGAGCCATCGATGAAAGGGATGGCTATGCGGGTGAAGTTTTAAAGCCTGTTGTTCGTAGTCTAAAACTACGAACAACAGGTAAGATTCAATACAGCTATTCCAATTGAATCATCTTCAAGGTCTGCGTGTCTGAACCGGCGATTAAAGTGTAATAAATAATGCCATGTCCTTTAAAAGTCCCACGCTCCAAGGTGATCTCATTCTCTCCTGCAGGGAATTCATCACGAATCACCTTCAGCAACTTGCCATTGAGGTCTGTAAAGCGCAGACTTGCCTGCATCTTCTCAGGCAGGAAGAACCGTACCTTGGTCCGTCTAACAAATGGGTTCGGTTCATTCTGGAAAAGCTGAACTTTTTCCGGAGCTACAGATGAGCTAGGATAAGCTAGTTCAATATCCATCAACTGGTCTTGATATGTATATGCCTCGGCTTGTAGACCGGCCGCACTAAGAGTAAGGGCACGACTCAACTGATTCGGTCGAAGGCCCTTCACCCGTAGAGTCATCAGATCTTGCCGTGCTCCATCCTTTGGCTTTAGATCATGCCAACTGACATGGATCTCACCTTCCTCTCCCCGCTGCCAGCCGATATTATCTTGTGTCAAGACGCCCGGCTGGAAGGACAGTAGCTCTACAATAGTTGGATCAAAGTACAAGCTAAATTGGAATCCTTGCAGTGTGTCTAGCCCATCCGCGCGAAGCACAAAATCATATGTGTGACCAGGTAGCAGCCTCTGATCCTCCAATTCGATCGAATAGGTTTCCAAATCACTACGTTCGTCGATCATTTGGAGGCTGTTAGTGACAGCATTGAGGTTGACATCTCCCACCTTCACCGCTACAAAATCCTGATTGAGTTGATCTTCAGCTAAATTGTTGAAACTCATTAATTCCGGGAATTCTTCTAGCCAAGGACGACTGGGATCCGGAAAATCATAAGATCGATCAATAAAGCGCCAACTCGTATTCCCACGGAAATCAGGATCAATTCCCAGTATCACTCTCCGCATCAAGATCACATCAATGGTGGTTATCGACTTAGAACGATTGATATCTGCCGCGATCATTCGATAGGGAGAAGAAAGCTCTTGCTCACCCAGGATGTGCTTGCTAATCACAATCAGATCAAAAGTGGATACTCCATTTAAGTAATTCTCATCTAGTATAGGTGTCACGGTATAATCACCTCCAAGTTCTAAACCTGCAAAGCTATAAATCCCGTCTGCTGCGGTCACATGGACCGCCTCTCGTGGGCCACTGAGTGACACTTCAACACCTTCTACTCTTCTATCATCTTCCGTAGCAATTAGACCCGCAATAATACCCTCACCCGGACCATCACAAATGCTATTGTTATCCTGGACATCGACCTGGGTGACACAGAAGTCGTAATTAGGACCACCAACCGAACCATCAAGTTGCACCGCATAAGGGTTTTGTGCTTGATCCCAAGCGTAGATTTCAATGGCGAGGGATCCAACGTCCTTACAGGTTAGGATCAAAAGATCTTGATTTGGATCGGCATCCTCTCCTACTCTATTGATGGAATAAGTGATGGGACCGGAACAGTCTGGCCCTTCACTGGCAATGAAATCAGATGCATAGATGATGGCAGCAGCAGGGTCCGCGGCACCATCATTATCCACATCTGTCCCTGGTGCTACTGGTGATAATTCTGCTGCCAAGCCATTGATACAGATTGGCGTGGGTGCCTTACAATCCACTATCTCAAAGGCTAAGTCTCCCTTATTCCGGTTTCCACAACCATCTGTAATGCGTACTTCCACAATGTGGCTTCCGATTGGAAATTCTCCGTTCAGAGTGAAGTCCGGGAAGTTACCTTGCAATACAGTAGCTGGATCTAGCGTTTGGTCAATCTGCCCATCGGCATTCAAATCAAGGGAAAGCTCGAGGTAATACTCACTCAGGGTACAATTCTCATCAATCGAGAAAGGCAGACTTACCTTTGCCACGCAGCTGGCATCATTGACCGTGCAGAATGGATCGATTCCTTCATACACCACCTCTGGTGCCTGATTATCATACACCTTAATCACCTGCGTATATCTCCAGAATCCATTAGATTGAATGTTGGGATCCAAGACATCGCTTGTCCAATGTCCACTTGGATTCGTCGTACCGTCGCAACTAGTCCCCTTAAGTCCCAGCACGGGTTCCGCGTTGGCTGGGAGGCTATCGCGATCTATATAGGTATGACCATCTTCTGCCACGATGACCCATACATCCTCGTCACCCGTGACTCCATCGCAGTCTTCATCCCGACCAATGATCACTGGATCTGACTCACCATCATATTCACACCAGTTGATCACTTGGTAGGTCCTTAAGATCTTATAGCATTCATCCTGCGAAGCAGAGAAGAATTCATCCACCACATTCACCGCTAAAAGATCACAACCTAATTCGATGGTCTGAATGGTATCAATTTCAGGTAATCCACAGGAAGCGCTAGCATCCTTAGGGAAACGAATCATGTAGTTGGATCGATCCACTATTTCTACGATCTGATCACAATCATTAACAGATCGATTACCAGCTTGATCAATAGCTTGGAAGTGGCGCACTACTCGACCTGAGCCACAATCATTCACGGTCACAGTTGGGGCCAGTTCTTCGACTATCACATTGCCACAATTGTCCGAAGTTGTCGCTGTTCCAAATAGACTACTCAAAAGCAAATTATCATTATAATCCAGATCGTATGGAAGACTATCGCAAGCCATTTGTACGGCATGAGGAGGAATGCAGAATGGGCTAGCTTTATCTTCGATCAGCACATCTAGCCAGCAAACGTTGGCATTGCCATGGATATCCACTACTCTTAACTCAATGAGAATAGAGTCATTGACATCACAACAATCAAATTCAACGAATTCACCCCAATCTCCCATATAAGGCGTCACCTCGTCGCAATTGCTGTCGAATCGATGTTCTCTTCGTACTTCAATGCGGTCCACACCACAATTGTCATTGCTACCTTCATCTATATCAGTCGCAAAGACTCGCGCATAGCCCATTCCATCTACACTGATGTGTAAATCATCATTACAGACCGCAACGGGTTCAATCTGATCTTCAACTGTCAGTGAGAATCGACAGGAAGAGGTTTTGCCACATTCATCTCGCCCGACAAAGGTCACCTCATGCGTACCAATTGGTAGCTGATGAACAGTAAATACTCCATCCACTACGATGAGATATCCAGCACTGACGCTAGCACTAAAGGTGGTATTGGAACATCCATCTTCAACGGTAGGAATAGGCAATGCAACAGTTGCCGTACAGTAATACGGATCGGTTGAAACCAGCATATCTTCTGGACAAATGATGTCCGGTCCGTCAAAATCTTGCACCTTGATAACTTGAATATGCTCCAGTGGATTCAAACCAGGCATGACGGGCTGACAAGAATTCCTAACCTTCCAGGTACGTAGTATTTCATAACTACCTGGTCAGATATTGAAGATCTCATCGGACCAGATGAAAGAAGCCGTACAGTAGTTAACGCCAAATACATCGGTACTACCATCCACGGTTGGATAACCAGTGGCATCCGGATGGGTAACTGCACTATTCTGCTGTACTTGTTCACAATCTAAGGCAGGTAGATGAATATTATCTAAATCCGCAGGGAATTCAATCTCCGCCAGGTCAAAGGCTTTAATCGTAATAACTTGATTGCAAGTAGCCTCATTACCAGCGCCGTCAGAAACCGTCCAGACACGCTTAATAATGACTCGCGGATCATCACACTCATCCTGTTCGTCGATCACATCTCGATAAGAAATAGCTGCACCTCCTGGCACACAGGATGTCACGATTGGTTCTCCTAGGAAGGATGGCGATAAGTCCGCATTACAAGATACAGCTACATCAGCTGGGCAGATGAATTCGGGCGCTTGATAAAAATCTATTCGAATAACGGAAGTACAACATTGGCCAGTGACCGGATCACATATTTCTACTTTCACAGCCTCTCCTACCTGGTCCATTCCCAAAATAGGGCTCGTTGGGATCACTGGAGCATCTGGATCTGTACTTGCGAAGATTGTAATATCATAGCTATCGTAGCAACGATAATCTCCACCTTCTAAGATCATGTCTGCGGTAACTTCAGCCGTACAATCTGGCCCTAAGGTCAGATGCAAGGAGTCATTACAAACTACTATTGGATTGAGCGGCACGTACTCTAAGACCTCAACTTCAAAGCTACAGCTATTGCTATTACCGGAAGCATCTTCTACCGTGACCATCACTTGTGTAATCCCAATTGGGAATAAGTGATCTAGCGGAGGATCATAGGTCACGCTGGTAATCCCACAGTTGTCAAAGGCAACGTTAGGTAGTTGAGGCAGAGTAGCTTCACATTCCCCTGGGCCTAATTGTCGAGTGATGTCATCCGGACAATCTAATACGGGGGGTTCTTCATCGATAATTGTAACGGTAAATTCGCATAGGGTCTCATTGCCTGCTGCATCCCGTAAGGTATAGCTCACCAAGTTTTCACCCAATGGGAAATCTCTGGCTACTTCTGCACCCCAATTCATCTCTGCAATCGAACCATTCCCCAACAAATCACCTTGAGCATCCCGGTACTGCACTTCGATAGAGCCACCAGCGCAGTTATCAAACAAGACTGGATGTTGCCAAATGTATTCATTTTCGCATACCAAATAAGCCGTATTTAAGGTAACGTTCTGCTGAGGATAAGGTACTCTTCTACTAATTTCCAAACTCCAACTAAGTAAATTGGCCAATTCTGAGTCTAGGGAGCCGTCGTGTCCAACTTGTAGGATCCAATCCCCTAAAGCAGGTTCTCCATTAAAGGTTTCTAGGCTCTCTATTGGTTGAAAGTTAATGCCCAAGCTTAGCAAGGGGCATTGATTGCTGATATTGGAAATGGCATCACTGTCAAAACCTAAATCAAAACCACCCCAGCTACCGCAAAGGTTTGAAGCAAGTTCAATCTGGGTTCCACTTGGGCTAATTAAGCTGAAAGTGAGGTTACCAAAAGAGCTGGTATTCCCCACAATATTGACATTCAGATCTGCAATATCATATTGCTCCCCGATTGATATGATGGACTCTAGACAATCCCCTTCTTCGATGGTCTCACCACTAGCTTTTGTATAGGTCTCATACACCTCATAAGCACCACATTGCGGCACTTCTGCATCTGTGACTTCCACTTCAAAAGCACATTCGTCACGATGAGGCAATTGCGCCTGTAAGGCGGTAAGTGCCCCATTACTAGTAGCCGCTGACAGGCCAGGATTTAAGGAGCCGATGGTGATCATCTGGCATACTTCCGTACCTATGAAGTCCGCTCCTGTATCAGTATCCCAAACGGTGGTTCTCATCATTCCGGCATCTCCAGGGCTAGTAATGCCCGTCCAATCTTCAGCCGTTACGAAGGAGAGCGTACTTTGCTCAAGACCAAAGTACTGTCCAAGAACCGCCACGTCCAAAGTCACGCCAGAATGGCTTAGGATATAAGCAGCTGGAGTAATCGCTGAAAGATCAGCGGCACCAGGAACATTATAATAATGATGGTCTGGGTCGTCTTCCCCCTCTCCGAAGTGTATGGTCAATACTTCTCCGGCATCTAGTATAGCGCCTCTTGGCACGGAATAAGTTTCACTACCGCCATCAAACAATCGCTCAATGGCTAGGCAACTGACATCCATCGATGCCGGGCCATGATTAGTGATTTCCAAATAGTCATCCGAGCCACTATTTGTGATAAAGGATGGTACTACTGCTTGTCCACCAATTGTCGCTTCTAGCTCATGCGTTACTTCAGAGATTAGGAGTAAAGGTTGATCCTGCAGGCGATACTCTACCCTAGTCGTTCCTTCCGGGAAGAAAGAACCACTGGCATCACTCATGCCTTGTCCAATTAGTCCTCCTTGTTCATCCAATAAACGGAAGGCAACGGAAAGATTATCCTCGCAGTTATCACTGGTCACAGGAGCTATATCATTGACCACTGCTCCACAATCACCAGCATCCATGTTAACTGCCACATCTTGCGGACAACTAATCGCTGGTCCAGCCTTGTCATTTACAATCACCTTTCGCAAACAGACCACACTATTTCTAGCGACGTCAAAGGCCGTAAACTCGAGAATAGTAGTGCCCACTGGGAACATATCTCCACTGGTAAGGCCCGTTTCATCGGTTTGAACCACCTCATCTACGGCACAGTTATCCGCAGCAACCGGGAGACTAAAATTGACGAAAGCACCACACATTCCTGGCAAGGTATTCACCTTGATATCTGGCTGCGGACAGTTGATGAAACTTGGCGGAATGGTATCGATCAAAGTCAAGGTAACTCCACACGTATCCGTATTGCCAAATACATCTACTACTGTCAAAACCACTTCTAAGGTATCTTCATGACGAGTTCCAAACAAGGTGCCCGCTGAGGGTATCTGGAAGACAGTATCAATCGGTGCACAGTTATCAATAGTCACCTCTGCGGTAAGGTTAGGAACTTTACCCACACAGAGATTCTCTTCTGTGTATATAATCTGATCAGGTGGGCAGATGATTTGTGGATCGCTTTCATCCACCAGGTTGATCTCATTCGTACAAGTAGTAAAGTTGCCGGCTTGATCTGTCACTCTCAGGTATACCGTGATCGGAGTTGACAAAAGATCATCCAGGCCAAAACTTAGTTCAGAGACATAGTTTACGTTGTCCAAACTAATTTCGAATAGAAGATCAGTTGGATCATCGCAGTTATCTGTGGTACCTGCATCCAGACGTTCTGGCACCAAAATATAATCACAATCTGCCCCCACACCGACGGTAATATCCTGGCAAAGGATTTCCGGATCTTCTTTATCCAGGATTTCGATATGGAAAATACAAGTATCGCTATACCCCAAAGTAGGCTGGCTAGGAATACTTGCACGCATACTCACCCTGGTCAAACCTACCTGATACATGAGTCCACTGGGTTGTCCAGGGAGCCAAGTATCGGAAGGAATTCCATAGGCACCTGCTCCTTCCAAGCGATATTCGATCAAACTATCCTGGGCTCCGGCACAGGTATTGATATAAGCCGGCGGGAAGTTGACAGTAGCTCGACACCAACCTAGGTCATTTTCTGCCCGAATAGTATCTACCACAGCTGGGCAAATCAATTCCACAAAGCAGTCTAAAACGACTGGTGTTTCTTCATTATCATCTGTTGGGTCATCATTCTCATTAGGATCGGGATCACTTCCATCCTGCGACACATCAGACACTACTGTACCAAAAGGTGTAATCGCCGTACCGGTGACTGAGTTCAGGTAAGGACCTGGTTCTCCCCCAGGAGCCACACGAACCGTAAGATATACCGCACCTTCTTCGCCCGGCACTACCAGGATTTCATTTTCAAGAATTAGGTTGTTGTTCGAAATTCCATCATAATCTTCGTTGATGGCAAACTCTTCACTCTCTATGCTTACAATCATCCAGTCTTCTGCCCCGAGGAAGGTGTTTGCCAAAGTATCAAGTAGCTGTAGTTTTTCGAGATCCACATCTCCAAAGTTCTGGGCGCGGATCTCATAAGTCAGCACGTAGTAGTCCTCTTCATCCAAGGTTGGACCAGCGCTAATGCGTTTGGTAACTCCTAGTATAGGATGTTCAGCAAAGACAACGGTCGTAGGGCTGGATTCATCGGGCGTTCCATCAGAGTTGGGATCCGGTTCACTACCATCACTGGAGCTATCTTCGATGAGGTTATCACCGGGTGCCACAGCTTCTACACGAGCCACATTGTGAAAGGGGCCTAGATTCTCTCCGCAAAGTGTAACATGGATGTCTAGCAAGATGGCGCCTTTATTCCCTACTTCCAGGATATCATTGCCCTCCAGCATTTCGAATACATTGATCCCATCGAATTCGTCATCATTGACCGTAAACTTGTCACTGGTAATTTCTATGATCTCAACTTGACAAGGCTCGGGGAAGGTATTGGTCAAGGTATCAAACACTTGAATCTCTTCCAGTTCAACTGTTCCAAAGTTCTCAATATTAAATTCGTAAATGATATCGAACGAACCATCGGAATTGGTGATCGCCTCTACCACATTTTTCGCAATACCTATCTGTGTAACCTGTTCGAAGGCAATGATGGTCGGCCCGTTTTCATCCGGATCCCCATCTCCATTTGGATCTGGATCAGATCCCGGCGTGGACGCATCACTTACCTCTTCACCCGTAGGGGATACGGCATCTACATAGGCATTATTGAAGAACGGCCCGACATTGGTTCCACAATTTTCAACCAGAAGCTTCACCAAGATTGCTCCTTTCTCTCCCACTTCTAGATCGTCAGAACCAATCAACAGATTATAATTACTGGTGCCATCAAAATCCGCGTTAACGGAAAACTGCCCACTTGTGATGGTTTGTACCAGCGGTGCGCATGGCCCGGGGAAGGTTAAATCAAAGGAGTCAACCAACTGGATACTGTCCAAATCAACATCACCAAAGTTCTCGATATTGAATTCGTAAGTTACCGTAGCCGAACCATCGGAATGGTTAATCACTTCCACTGCACGTTTAGAAACGCCAATAATCGGGTTTTCCTCGAATACAAATTCAGTTTCCACATCATTGTCATCTGTTTCTCCATCGCCATCTGGATCAGGTTCGCTACCGGTTTGGGATATATCCATTACTTCCTCCCCTACTGGTGTTTTGGCCGTTCCAATTGCTGAATTCACAAAGGGGCCTAAATCCGTACATGGTCCAACAGTTAGATGGATGTAAATCGCTCCCTCGTTCCAATTCTTCAGTTCATCATCTCCTCTCAGTAGTTCTATATCGTCCACTCCATCGTAGGCTGCGTTGATAGTAAATTCCTCACTGGAAAGTCCGTCAATAGTCCAGTCGCAATCGGTAGCAAAGACGGCATCCAAATCGTCAGTAACTTGTAAGCTATCTAGGTTGATATTGCCATTATTCTCCACCCGAATTTCAAAAGTTAAGCTGTAAGTGCCATCGCCGTTGGAGGCGGGGCCCTCAGATACTCTTTTGGCCAAGCCCAAGACAGGATCTTCATCAAAACTGACACTGGTCGATGCGTTCTCATCAGGTGTATCATCTTCATCAGAGCCGTCAGCATCACTACCATTGGTGGTTTCATCGGTAATCATCTCGCCGGTCGGGCTTACCGCCATCACAGTGGCTCTATTGATGAATGGTCCGAGGCTTCCGCAATTATCGACGGTAATCTTCAAAAGGATTGCCCCTTTGTCCCCAAGCGGTAGATCGTCCGTACCCGCTAGAAGGTTCCAGTCGTTGCCTTGACCATAGTTTCCATTCACTGCGTAATCATCACTGGTGATTTCATCGATAGTCAATTCACACGGATCATCAAAGACATTGCTAAGGTCATCTTCTATCTGCACGCTATCTAAGGCTACGTCTCCAAAGTTCTCAATATTGAATTCGTAGGTTACTTGGTAAGAGCCATCGCCATTGTTCACTACAGAGGTTACGCGTTTTGCCCCTCCAATGACTGGATTCTCCTCGAACTCAAATTCTGTAGCTACATCATTATCATCGGTATCGCCATCGCCATCTGGATCCGGCTCACTCCCCGTTTGGGACATATCCATCACCTCCTCTCCGATTGGAGTCTTAGCTGTTCCGGTAGCACTATTGGTAAAGGGACCTAGATCAGAGCAAGGCCCTACGGTTAGATGGATATAGATGGCCCCTTCATTCCAACTTTTCAATTCATCATCACCTCTCAGTAATTGAGTATTACTATCCCCATTGTAGGCTTCATTAATCGTGAATTCTTCACTAGCCGTTCCATCTATTTGCCAACTGCAATCCGTACCGAAGACATCAGCTAAATCATCCGTAACCTGCAAACTATCCAAATTAATGTTACCATTGTTTTCTACTCTTATCTCGAAAGTAAGGCTGTAGGTTCCGTCGCCATTGGATAGTGGTCCCTGGGAGACGCGCTTAGAAAGCCCCAGGACTGGATCTTCTTCAAAACTTACACTGGTTGAGGCATCTTCATCTGGATTATCATCTTCGTCTGAACCATCTGGATCACTGCCATTGGTCGTTTCATCCGTTACATGCTCACCTGCCGGGCTCACACCGCTCACTAGGGCTTGATTGAGGAAAGGACCAAGGTCTCCACAATTGTCCACGGTAATGGTCAGAAGGATTGCTGACTTATCTCCTAATGGTAGGTCATCTATTCCACGCAGAAGATTCCAATCTCCTCCTACGCCATAGCTTTCATTCACGGTCAAGTCATCACTGGTAAGCTCGTCTATAGTCAATTCACAAGGACTATCGAAGACTGTACTAAGATCGTCCATCACCTGAATACTGTCCAAGTCCACGTCTCCGAAGTTCTCTACATTGAACTCATAGGTTACGGTATAGGAGCCATCACCATTGTTTTCCACCATGGTCACGCGCTTGGCACCGCCTATTACTGGGGTTTCATCAAACTCAAACTCGGTCGGCTCATCATTATCATCTGTATCTCTATCGCCATCTGAATCGGGTTCACTACCGGTTTGGGAAACATCCACGATTTCCTCCCCTACAGGTGTTTTGGCGGTTCCAGTTGCACTATTCGTGAAGGGCCCAAGGTCTGTGCAAGGTCCTACTTGCAATTGAAGATAAATCGCTCCCTCATCCCAACTCTTCAACTCATCATCGCCCCGCAGAAGTAAAGTATCAGTCTGACCATCATAGCTGTCGTTGACCGTAAATTCGTCGGATGACAGCCCATCAATCGTCCAATCACAATCGGTCCCAAAGACTGCTCCCAAGTCGTCGCCAACTTGTAAACTATCTAAGTTGATGTTACCATTGTTCTCCACCCGAATTTCAAAGGTCATACTGTAGGTACCATCACCATTTGAGATGGGGCCATAAGAAACGCGTTTAGCAAGACCTAAAACGGGATCCTCCTCAAAGCTTACACTGGTTGTTGCATCTTCATCCGGATCATTATCATCATCCGAACCATCTGGATCACTACCATTGGTACTTTCATCAGTAACTTCTTCACCTGTTGGGCTCACCCCCCTAGCAAAAGCTTGGTTAATGAAAGGTCCCAGGTTTCCACAATTATCCACAGTGATGGTCAATAAAATGGCGCCGCGATCTCCAATGGGTAAGTCGTCTGTACCGACCAGCAAACTCCAATCATCGCTTGTGCCATAGTTATCATTCACTGCAAAATCATCACTGGTAAGCTCATCAATCGTCAACTCACAAGGGTTCTCGAAAACAGTACTTAAAGTATCAACCAGCTGGATACTGTCTAACAACACATCACCAAAGTTCTCTATACCAAACTCGTAGGTGACGGTGTAGGAGCCATCTCCATTGTTCACCACCGAGCTTACTCGCTTAGCTACACCAATTAGAGGAGTTTCATCAAATTCAAATTCGGTGGGCACATCATTGTCGTCGGTATCTCCATCTCCATCCGGATCTGGTTCGCTACCCGTCTGAGAAACATCGGTGATCTCTTCTCCTATCGGTGATTTAGCGGTTCCAGTTGCACTATTACTAAAGGGCCCTAAGTCCGTACAAGGGCCTACCATCAACTGGATGTAAATCGCACCTTCATCCCAACTCTTTAGCTCATCATCCCCTTGTAGGAGCAGGGTATCTGTTTGCCCATCATAGTTGTCATTTAAGGTAAATTCTTCACTAGACAAACCATCAATCTCCCAATCGCAATCACTAGCAAAGACAGCAGCCAGGTCATCACCTACCTGCAGGCTATCCAGGTTAACGTTACCATTGTTTTCCACTCGGATTTCAAAGGTAAGGCTATATGTACCATCGCCATTAGAATGTGGACCGTCCGAGACGCGCTTTGCCAGTCCTAGAACTGGATCCTCCGTAAAGGAAACTGGAGTTGGGGCATCTTCATCTGGTGTATCATCTTCATCCGAACCGTCAGGATCGCTACCATTGGTGCTATCGTCGGTTGTAGAGGTGCCAAATGGACTGACAGCGGAGGCTTCCACTTGATTGATAAATGGACCTAAGTTCCCACAGTTATCCACGGTAATCGTTAATAATATGGCGCCACGTTCACCGATGGGTAAGTCATCTACACCTATCAATAAATTCCAATCATCAGACTGGCCATAACTGCTATTGACACTAAAGTGGCTACTCGTCACTTCATCAACGGTGAGCACACAAGGCGATGCGAAGACGTTGGTCAGGGTATCCACGGCTTGCAAGCTATCCAGGTCCACATCCCCAAAATTCTCCAAGCTAATTTCATAGGTGACGGTGTAGGAGCCATCTCCATTGTTGGTTACTTGAGTAACTCGTTTGGCGGCACCTAAACTTGGTGATTCCGATAAGGTGGCTTCCGTGCCAGACTCCTCGTCCGGATTACCATCACCATTAGGGTCGGGATCCGAGCCATCGACCGAATCATCTTCCACTTCATTACCATCAGGACTTACCGCTTCCGCAATAGCCGTATTCGTATAAGTTCCTGTCGAAGCACAGTCTGAAACTGTCACGGTCATGAGGATCGCTCCTTCTTGATCAATGCCTAACTGATCCGTCCCATTTAACAGTCCCCAATCACCAGCTTGTCCGAAGCTTTCATTGACGGAAAAAGCTTCGCTGGTCAAGTCAGTTGAGACCAGACAAGGATTTGGGAAAGTTTGGTCCAGAGAGTCCAAGACCTGTATGCTATCCAATCTTACATCGCCATAGTTTGCTACATTAATTTCGTAGATGATCGTATAAGATCCATCTCCATTGTTAGTCACATTAATCGTTCGCTTACTCAAACCAATCGCCGGATTCTCCTCGAAGGTCACCGGTGTTGGGGAGCTTTCTTCCGGATCATCATCATTAGTAGCGCCATCTGGATCACTTCCATCGACCGATAGATCCGTGAGTGTTGAGTCCCCCGGAGATACTGCCGTTACAATGGCAATATTGTTATACGGACCTTGGTTGGTTCCACAACTATCTACATTAATGGTCAACAATATGGCCCCCTTGTCGCCAGCCGGAAGATCATCTAGACCATTCAACAAGTTCCAATCCTCGGACTGACCGAAGTCGGCATTGACCGTAAAATCATCACTGGTAATGGATTCGACCGAGATGGAACAAGTACCCGTAAAAGTATTGGTCAAGGTATCCAACACTTGCAGGCTGTCTAGATCAACATCGCCAAAGTTTTCAATATTGAATTCATACGTCACCGTACCAGAGCCATCCTCGTTATTTTCTACCGAGACTAGTCTTTTAGCAATTCCTAAAACGGGTTCTTCGGTAATGATTACATCAATGGTGCAGGAATCTACATTACCACAGAGGTCATATACCCGCAAGGTAACGGCATGTGTATCAATATCTGCAGCAGTGAAGCTGTTAGGTTCTATTTCAAAGCGCAAAAGGCTGTCTGGTGTACAATCATCAGTTGATCCGCAGTTTAGGTCATCTGCCGTCAAATCAATCACGCCATCTACTTCCGAGCCAATGCTAATGCTGAACGGCATACAACAACTTACCGTTGGGGGAGTTGTATCTTGAACTGTAACCACCTGGGTCTCCACTACAAAATTATCGCAAGCATCTGTAGCCACCCATTGACGAGTTATGGTATAGCTGTAATCGGAACATGCACCAAGATCAGTCTGTGTACTTGTTTCGGTAAAGACTACACTGGGTGTAGTGCAATTATCCGTGGCCGTCAAGGTCACTGCCGCTGGAATGGTAGCGCTACAGTCAATAGAGGTATCCGCTGGCGCAGCCATGGTAAAGACAGGGTCTGTTTCATCATCGATCGTAATGATCTGTGTGCTGAAGGCTACATTCCCGCAAGAATCCGCAATGCTATATTTACGTTGTACGATTTGAGGACAAGTATTTCCATCGGTCGTCTCTGATACCAATTGGAAGGACATCGAATCAATAGCACAATTATCTGTAACCGTATTACCATCTGCTAGGAAGGCCTCCAAATCCGTATAGGCTGGGATATCACTCAAGGCACAATCGGTATCAATATCTGGACAACTTAACACGGGTCCAGTTTCGTCATTGACGGTGATCAATTGCACGCAGGTGGTTTCATTATCACAAGCATCTCTCACCCGATAGGTTCGGCTAAACACCTCAGGGCAGCTACCATTATCTGAGACGTCAGATACAAAAGCAAAGCTGCTGATTCCACAGTCATCTGATGCATATCCACCCGCCGCTTCAAATGCGCTTAGATCAGCGTAGGCCGTTACTTCGTCTATACTGCAATCCACTTCTATCGAAGAAGGACAAACCAGTACGGGCATCTCATCATCTACGATGGTATAGGTAATCTCGCAAGTATCACGTTGCTCCACCACACCACCATTATCGATGATGATATATTCTCGGGTAATGATGAGTGGTGAGGAACTACAACCAGTACCTCCATTGTCGGAATCACTTGATTGTATCGTTACCACCCCGCAAGAATTACGAATAGCCGAACCCCCATCAATAGCATTAAAAGTGGCCGCATTATTAGCTGCAGTGGGAAGATCAGCGAGGCAAGACAATGTGGTTCCAGCAGAAGGACAGACTACATCCAAGAAGCAAGAAGGAATTTCCACTTTTGCTGTGTCCATATCCATAGTGGGCGTGCTGAAAGTATCCTGAGCAGTTACGGTAGCTTTATTGATAACCGAGTCCACTCCCGTTAAGGCCGTGGTTTCTATCGCCAATTGGAGGGTCAACGTATCATCTGCCGCCATACAACCATCAGTGCCTACAAACAAGCTATCAAAGGCAGCACCATTGAAGTTAGTATTTAGCGTTGGACGATCGCCAACCGACACGGTGCTAGCCATCTCCACCACGGTTGGACCATTCACCAATTGGACATAGGCACTGCCGAAGATGGAGGGGAAATTATCAATTAGCTGAATCGCAGTCAGTTTAGTATTCCCGATATTGACAATTTGGAATTGGAAGGTTACATCGAAATTCCCTGTCGTCCCGCTGCTAGCGGGGAGAACAGAGGTGGTCGTTTTGGTCAAATCGATCAAAGGGATGGAGATAAAGGCTGGATCTTGATCATCTTCATCTGTTTCGGAATCAGCATCACCCGGGCTGCCCGAACCATCACCGTTCACCTCATCATCAGCATCCGTTCCAGGCTGTCCCCCCGCATCATTCTCTATATCGTTATCCGGAGTACTATCAATATCATCGAAGCGCGGATTACCAGCGGTATCCAGCACCATCGAAATTTCCGCATAATTGATATACTCATCAGGTACGGCATCCAATATTGTCAACTCTATGTTCACTGTTCTTATACCACCTGGTTGTAGGGTATCTCCGAATACTGTATAGGCTGTATCCTTGTCAGCTACCGTTTCGTTGTCTATTGACCAACTTGGTTCATTGTCAGCTACCCAAGCAAAACCATTGGGGATGTAATCAGAGATCTGAACGCTATCCGCAATGACATTTCCTTGATTGTAAACGGTGATCGCGAAGGTGACAGCTTGTCCATATTGGTAAGGAGGATCCGTTACTAGTACCTTTTGTAAAGCCAAATCAAGCACCTCAAGCTTGAATGGGTCATGATCATCCTCATCGATGCTAGGATCTATATCTCCAGGGCTCCCTGAACCATCCCCATCGACCACATTGTCGGATGTTGTTTCTGGATTACCTCCTGGATCATTACTAACAATTTCATCAGGAGTACTATCGATATCAAAATTGGAGCGATCATTTCCTAATGTATCTTCGAAGGCTGTGATCTCAGCGTAGTTCGTCCATGCCTCCGTACCTGTCGCCCTCAGCAAGCTGACTTTCAGTGGAATGGTATCGGATTCGCCCATTAACAAGGTGTCGGAAATAGTTGCACGGAGGTTTCCACCGTCACTTGTCCAGTCGGAATTCAGTTCCTCTAGAAAGCCAAAACCAGCTGGCAAATAGTCAATTACATCTACATTCCGTACAGGTTGAATGGCTTGATTAAAGACAATGATATCTAGGCATATGGTGTCGCCATAGGAAAAGGAATTCCCATTAGTGGATTCTTTCTTAAGGGCAAGATCAAAAATACAGGGGTCAAAATCTATGGTTTCACTTGTAGCGGTGCAATCATCAGCGTAGGCAAAGCGGGCTGCAGCAGTCAAGGAGGTGGTACTATTGGGGTTCACTAGGAAGGAAAGGCTTGTATCGCCCATTACCGTATCGATCACTACCGCCAACTCCTGCCCTAGGGCCGCTAAATCTATATAAATGGTATCCCTGCCAAAAAATTGATCATAGGTATATGGATTTCCTTCCCAAGTTAAGTCGATAGTTACCTCTCGGGTCAAGGTGTCGGCATCAACGATACAATCACTTACGTTTAGATCTACCTCCAAGGCGCAAGTAGGAATAAAACCGGCGTCAATAGTAGGATTGTGCTCTCCCCATGCCAATGTGTAGGTTGGAGTAATCCCTGTATCGGCATCGGCATCACTATCCAAGGAATCTTGACTTACGCCACTCCCTTGATCTGCCATCGTTCCGGTAAAACCAGCCAAAGGATCAAAATCTACATAGTACATGCCCTGGGGTAAATCATCAAATAGATAATATCCATCTTCATCCGTGGTGGTCGTACCTAGGAGTGAACTGGTCAGAGCATCATACAAATTAACCTCCACCCCTTCTATAGGCAACTCATTCCCCTCCTGCACACCATCTCGATCAAAATCAAACCAAACATAGTCTCCCAAGGAAGCAGCTGCTGTGCCACAATCCAGTGTACCGACGTTCACCACCATGGTCCCTGTACAACCGTCTTCTCCTTCAAAGGTTAAGGTGTAGGTTTCATCTCCCATGACTGTATCAATTACAGCATAACTGGAATCAGGGCCAGGGAAAATAAGACCAGTATTTGGAGTCCATTGGAAGTTTGAGCCCCCGAGACCCGGTGAAGGCAAGTTATAACTACCTCCTAGGCAAGCTACCACATCGTAAGTTTCATAATAGCTTGCGCTCAAGTTGACAGTCACCGTATCGTATACGTAACAATTATTGGCAGTGGTCCTCAAAATATATTGTACAGGCAAGGTACTGCCGGTAGTGTTTACTAGAGTGAAATCCACTGGCGTTTGATCCGTTGCACTTAAAGCACTCAATGGAGAACTATTGTAGCTGAGCCAGGCATAGTCAAATCCATCGATCGGCTCAGGGCCAATAGATATGGTAATTCCACTACAGGTTTCCGCCTCCGTATCCAGATCTATGACGATTTCGGGGCTAAACTGCCTGGAAGGTTCTTCAGAGCAGACACAGGTATTGCTAGGATCTAGTACCCCGATAATAGTACAGACCGTTCCGGAAGGAAAGCTACTTTGTCCACTAATGGTCACGCAGTCCCCACTGCTAAGAGAATTAGTCAACACTTCTGTAATGGAGAAAAGAGGGGTATCTGCGCTGCTACGAAAACCATTATTATCCACATCTTCGTAGATATCGAGCGTTACACTCTGTCCAGATTGCAAAGTAGCTCCAGTGTTGCAGATTTCGACATCAAAAACCTGCAACAACTCAGTTGTAGAGGATGTAAAACTCAACGCCCCATCAAAGTTATTAAAGGTCAATTCTGGTTTTTCAATCGTAACGGAAGCCTCCGCTCGCCCTGCTTCAATCCCATAGGCACAGGTTTGCAAACCACAGGTGGCGTTCACACCTGAGTACACACTAACTAGCAAATCTGTATTGCCGCATAGCTGTCCTACATCCATGGCTGCAACGTCAATACTGAAGGAGGCCACATCTCCTTCCATCAAGCCTATGTTTAACGGCCAGGATAGAACGGTTGCACCTCCCTCATCTCGGATGATGGGTTCAGCATCGGGCATATTAAGGACGGGAGTATAACTACTGGACACATAACCGAGGCCCTCGGGTAATACGTATTGGATAGAATCCAGGCTTGCACTTGGCCCTCCTCTAGTCAATTCAAAGCTAACGAAGGATGTTGCCTGTTGATCGTTACAAGGATTCAACACAAGATCAGAAAGGGTAACCTCTCCCTCAAAATCTGGCTCGACATCAGTTACATAGGCTCTCCTAGAGCGCTTACGCACCGTCCGAATAGGATCACCACAATTGTCACTTCCCAATAGGATGAATCTTGCTCTTTGTCCAGAAATGTAGCCGCAGTCCGTCTCAGTTACAAAGCGTAAGCTGATCTTATTTCGATCCAAGTCTTTAGCACCAATGAGGCCATTTTCTACCCAATCCGAATCTAAGCCAGCAACATCAAGGCGAAAAATCACTCCATTAATCACCGGGTCCATGCCCACATTAACGTAGCTACCGCCTTCTGAGACCGAAGGATAGGCCATCTCTAAGCTGCCTGTCTGATAGGTCTGTCCAGGAGGTAATAAGGCCACTATTTCAAAATCTCGCAGATATCCCAGCTCTGTACTAATGATTTCAATTTCATAGGGAATCGGGTCACAGAAATTAACCATCGTATCATTCACTGGTGCCAATACATTCAAGTTCATACCTGAGGGTGCAGCCGAATAGCTGATGGTCGAGGGATCCGAACAAAGCGCCTCATCTACAGTGGTGGGTAACGACTCACAATCCCAACCCGCCACAAAATCAATCGTTGTGGAGGCGCAGTCGTTAACAATAACTAAGGCTCGTAGCGATTTGCTAGTTCCCCCTTCAATATCACCCAGTGGGAAAATGCCAAAATCGTTGGGTGTGATTTCCGTATCATCATCCCCATCTAGTAGTTTGGTGACCACCGCTCCCCCATCCGCACTGTTCCAATACAAAAAGGCATTTACAGCATCCGGCACTTGTACACTGTTCACCAAGAGGTCCACGGTATCAACTCCACTACAAAGCACTACATTGGTTTCGGCTGCCTCTATTTCCAGTTCGGCCCCTCCGGTATAGCTTACTGTCACCGTATCAGGGTCTCTCGTTAGCGTAGGCGTACAATACACGCCTTCATCTACCGACTCTATAGCCGAAAAGATGACTTCGTAATCTCCGGCTGTTGACTTACATCCACCCTGTACGCGTGGATAGTATCGAATGCGGTATCCTTCATCTGGTGGAATCTCGCTTTCCCCCAAACTGTTGAAAAAATCTTCAGCCAGGAAAGTTAGTTCGTCTCCATTTTGCAAAAAGTAGGTTTCGGGAATAGTGACACTCCTGCTTACAATGTTATTCGCAGGAATAATCATCTGGCGAAGTTCTACTTCAAATTCGTCCAATCTATATTCAAATTCACTAGGTTTGGTGAAACTGATGGTCTTCGGCAAGCCTACTGCCCTAATCTCGTAGGGAAATTCATCAAAGGTCCTACCCCCATAATGTCGTCGATATTCTATCCTCCAACTCGGTAAGTTACACGCTCCAAAATTTCCAAAAGACGTACTAGCACCACTGGTTAGACCTACTTGTGTCAATCGTCCAACTCGGTCATTACAGCTCAATGTTGAACCCGCTCCGTATTCATCATCTGAAAGATATAGTGTCGGGTTAAACTCAACCGTTTGCTCCATGCTGCTAAAAGGCTCCTTGATCTGGAAGTTTACACAGAGCGAAATACTATCCCCATCTTGATAGGAGACCGAGGGATCGAAGCCAGCCCCAAGTGCGTTAAGGGTGTCCAAGGACCAATCTAGAATGAGATCCATTCCACTTATGGAAATAGGAATCGTATTAATGGTGTCGATGGTTCCCTCGCTATCATCATGAAAAATCAACTGTGCACTAATGGGGGTAAAATTGGTGTGATCAAAGTCCAAAGTAGCAAAACCATATCGCCACACTTCGCCCATGGTATTGTTTACTAACCCTTGGTATAACGCCTTGATGGTATCTCCTTGTAAGAAACGATCCAACTGGATAAGATCACGATCTATGGCTCCATCTGGAACCTGATCATTATTGGAATCTCCTAAACCAAGGGTGGTTCGTTCCATAGTAAATTGAGAAAATTCTAGCCCCTCGCATACACAGCCTCCACCTACTGGACAACTAACCCTAATATCTAGCTCATCGGGATCCCAGATCTTCTGCCGTTCACAGGCCATAGAACAATTCTCATCGGTACTGAAATAGGTGGTTTGATCGACTACTAAATCAAAAATATGTACACCACAAGCATCCATGGGAATAGTTTTCTCCCCACAATCCGGGGTGACCTCCAGGGTAAAGGAGGAGCCCGCAGAAATGCTAAACCCGCCAGGCTGATCCGCCTGACAGAACCGAACGACAAAGCTGTGATCCAGATCGGAATCCACATAATTTTCACTACAGCTACTCCAGACCGTCCCATCTCGATCCGTCCAAACTGCGGTTCCGGGAATATAATCCAAGCCACATGGTATTTCGTATTCAATCTCCAAATAAGCATCAGGATAAGTACTATTCATCCAGTCCAGGGTAATGGAATTAACCGTGTATTCTATGATGCTAGTTTCACCGTCCAGCAATTCCGTCGGTCCTTCGACAAAACCGTCCAGATTGGCATTATAGCCAGATACGCTAGCAGAGGTTCCAGAGTCATAATCATTATCGCAATAATCCGTCCATCGATTGACCGTCACAGAGTTTCCATAGATCCCACTTTTGGAGCAATCATTACAAGCACAGTCATGACTAATGGTATAGTCAATTTCGATACATTCTCCATTCGCTAGATTAGCATCCGCGATATGTAAGTACACCACACTACCATCACAACCATCAAGGCTGCTATCATCAACGGATAAGATTCCTACATTGTCTCCGCCCATGTCGGTGGCCGTGATACTCCCAAGGTCAATGTCCTGGTTCGCATTGATTCTAAAGTAGATGGTATCTGCTGGAGCCAGTCCATTATTGGTAATCGTGACTTGAACATCCGAATCTACATCCGCATAACAGGCCGGGTAATCCATCGCCGTTACGGAGGCATCTAGATCAGGGATGGCTACACCAAAAACCAAGCCCGTGCTCGAATCATCTGAATCACAATTAGGCGAGGCGGTACAGCCAAAGGAGACCTCTCGACTTACGGGATCTGACGGACTTTCACATCCAATCACCTCCCATGTCTCTTGTACTTCAATGGAGGTATCGAAAAAGGGGAACTCCCCTGCTGCGGTTAATTCATCCATATCAATCGTGAAGCAAGGGCCTGGGCCGGCGGTTACAACACCTGCTACGCTGATACTGGTCAAGGTCACGTTGTCATTTCCAGTCACGCAATACATAAACTCTTCCAATTCACCGTTCCCGCCATTGTTTACGCTAACATCGACGGTGAAGGTCTGGCCAAAGAAAGCACTTACACTAACTGGATCCGAACTGCCTATAGATAGATCAGGCTCCTGAATCTGAATCGTATTGGATTCACCACTTGCGGAATCGTCATTGCCAGGGCCGTAGGTGTCATGGGTTACTGTAAAGGGGATTTCCACGCTCGAGCTAATGTTGGTTGCAAAATTACAATTGGCAGAAATAGTGAACATAAAATCCTCACTGTATCCAGCCGTAATATCTCCAATATTAACAGATGAGGGCGTGACTTCCAATCCAGCAATCGCATCAAAGGAAAGCACAGCACCAGTCACTGGTGTCGTCACATCTCCGGTAGCTTCAACAGTAACCGTCAATGAACGATGGCGGTAGCTTAATCGTTCGGTCGATAGTGCATTACTTAAATGGATGACATAATGGCCATATCTATTGGCAGTTGTTGCCAGTAGATATACCTCTGATACCTTAGTAAGCTGTTAAATAGGTTTGTCTTAAATTTTTCTATGAGATATTATGATTATTAATCTTGGATTGCCCGTCTTTACTTTGTTTTCAATCTGCTACCACTACGGGCCTAAAACATATTCTTGCTACATAGCTGAACCCGCTTGTGGCTAGGCAATGACTAGGGACAATACAGCCCCAAGTCACCTGTTGACACAACAAGTTCAGATGGCACTAGATTTCAGACTTATTGATTGAGAACCATGGATAGCTTGGAGAAAGCCGATTAATTTCAGCTTTTCATCCAAAGGGAGCCTTCCAATTTGTGTAGATTATGAGACCTGAAAAGAATAGAAAGAATTGTACAAAAGGTTTTATCTGCGAAGTTATGCGGTAAAATTACAAAAAAAGATCATAACTCAAATACCTGATCTTCAACAAACTTTACAATATGGTGCTGAGAAAGCTATACTTTAGCCATTACATAGCGTTCAACTAGCGCTTCAAAACCTCTTCCTAGCTGACCACTAATCTCACCTACTTGCCCAGATCCAATTGCTTTCCCATCCATGGATACCACTGGCAAAACGCCTTTAATTGAACTAGTCATAAAGGCCTCCTGTGCCTCGAACACTTCCTCAAGTCTAACAGGCCGTTCTTCGACGGTAAAACCTAGTTCTCGAGCCACTTCGATGACCTTCATTCTAGTGATTCCAGGAAGCACATCGTCCTTAGGTGTGATCATTTTTCCTGATGGATCAATCAAGAAGAAATTTGAACGATCCGATTCCTTGATCGTATCGTTGTCATAATATAGCACGGCATCAGCACCATTCTCCTTCAACCATTTCTGGATGCGGATACCCGTTACGTAGTTGATGGTCTTGGCAACGGGGAGTTCACGACGATAATCGTAGGTAAGCATCTTGATCCCTCGCTCATATGCTTCAGCAGGATAAGTGGCGTAGGGATGCTGCAAGATTAGGAGATTGGGTTTCACAGGCGTATAGCTATCCGTAGTATAGCCACCAGTCAGGATTAGGCGAATCCCAGCCTTATCCTCACCGTTTTCATCCAGTAGTACCTGTATGCGCTCCATAAGTTCCTGCTGACTGCAAGGGACTTCCAGTTGCAATAAGCCAGCAGAGTTAAAAAACCGACGCACATAATCTTCTACAAACAAAGCCCGCCCTCCAAGAGCACGGAAATAATCAAACACCCCATAGCCCCGCATGATAGCTAGGTCGGTAACATGTAGTTGTGCTTCTGCGACTGGTGTTAGCTCGCCATTGATATGGTAGTATTGGATCATAGCTGTCGGAAGTTAAGGTAAAACTAAATTGCAACTAGGCGGCTTAAAGGTAATCATTGAAGCCTAAAATCAAAGCCCAATGGCCAACATTCCCTTTTCAAATGAGCAGGCAAAATGCGATGAATAAGTCGGAAATAAAATAGCCTCATTTCGGCTCCAATTTCCCATTCTTTACAAAAAGTTTCCCAAAGCCGTGTAAATCGAAATTTATTTTGTTGTTAAATTTTATTTTCCTAATTTCATTCCAGTAGGAAGGAAATAAACTCACTTTTGTTTCAACAAGCCTATCTCGATTCCTCCTCTTCTGGGAGGCAATTACTTTTTTCAATCATCAAAAACCTTAATGTATGAGTTTTGACACCAAAGACATTAGAAATGTGGCCTTATTGGGCCATCCTGGCAGTGGGAAGACGACTTTTGCTGAGACGATGATTTTTGAAGCAAAGGAGATTTCGAGAAGAGGAACTGTCGAGGATGGCAACACCGTTTCGGATCATACGAATATTGAAAAAGAACGTGGTAATTCCATCTTTAGCACCTTACTTCATGCTAAGTGGAAAGACTCAAAGATCAACATCCTAGATACGCCTGGTTTTGATGATTTCGTGGGTGAGATTGTTTCCTCTCTTAAGGTAGCAGATACTGGAGTCATGCTATTAAATGCCAAAAGCGGCGTAGAAGTGGGCACCGAACTAATTTGGGAATATGTAGAGAAATACAAAACGCCCGCCCTTTTCGTAATCAACCAGATTGATCACGAAAAGGCTGACTATGAATCCACGCTTGAGCAAGCACAAGAAAGATTTGGTAGAAAGGTCATCCCGATCCAATTTCCTGCCAATGAAGGGTCTGGTTTCAATAAAATAGTAGATGCCTTACGGATGACGATGTATGTCTTTCCAGAAGGTGGTGGAAGACCGGAAAAGCAAGAAATCCCAGCAGAATTCATGGAACGTGCGCAGGAGCTGCACAACAACCTGGTGGAAGCAGCAGCTGAGAATGATGAGGAGTTGATGGAGAAGTACTTTGAAGATGGCTCGCTGACGGAAGAAGAACTAACCGAGGGGCTACGCTTAGCCATTTCTACACAAGAGATATATCCTGTTTTCATTTGCTCGTCTACCCAAAATATGGGCAGTGGGCGAATTATGGGTTTCATTAATGATATTTGTCCTAGTCCTGCCGATCGTCCACCTGCTAATTTGGTGGGAGGTGAAAAGTTGGCTTGCGAGTCGGACGGAACTACTTCAGTTTTTATCTTCAAAACACTATCCGAGCCGAAAGTGGGTAATGTTACCTACTTCAAAGTATATTCTGGAACGCTCAAAGCCAGTGACGAACTGACGAATCCCGCCAATCGAAACTCTGAGCGATTTGGCCAGATATTCACCGCCAATGGAAAAGAACGCGGAAGCGTACCTGAAATGAAGGCAGGTGATATCGGAGTGACGGTCAAACTTAAAGATAGTAGCACCAACAGCACCTTAAACACGAAAGGGACGGATCATCAAATAGAACCGATGGTTTTCCCTGCACCTAGAATTCGCGTAGCTGTTTCTCCTCCTAGCAAAAATGATATGGAGAAACTCATGAAGGCGTTGCACCAAATTGAGCAAGAAGACCCAACACTGCAAGTAGAACAATCTAAAGCGCTAAAACAGACCTTACTGCACGGACAAGGTCAGTTGCATTTGGATTTGATCAAATATCGGATTGAAAAAGTCAATAACGTACAGATGGACTTTATCAAACCGAAGATCGCTTATAGAGAAACGATCACCAAAGCATCCAATCAGCAGTACAGACATAAGAAACAATCCGGTGGTTCTGGGCAATTTGCCGAGGTACATATGCGTATTGAGCCTTACTTCGAAGGTATGCCGGAGCCGAGTGACTTGAGCGTGCGAAAAACAGAAGAGGAAGCATTGCCTTGGGGTGGTAAGTTGGTCTATTACTGGTGTATTGTAGGTGGATCCATCGATGCCAATTATTCCAATGCCATTAAGAAGGGAATTTTGCAAAAAATGGAAGAAGGGCCACTTACAGGTTCTTACTGCCAAGATATACGCGTGTGCATCTACGATGGTAAAATGCACGCGGTAGATTCTAATGATATGGCATTTATGCTAGCTTCAAGTCAGGCCTTTAAAAATGCTTTTGTTGAAGCCGGACCAAAATTACTAGAGCCTGTTTACCATCTAGAAATCCTTTGTTCGGATGATGTACTAGGTGATGTAATGGGCGATCTGAATACGAGACGAGCGCTTCCTCAGGGTATGGATTCTGAGGGGCACTACAAAAAGATCATTGCAAAAGTACCTTTAGCTGAGTTGTATCAATATTCTAGCACATTGCGATCCCTTTCACAGGGTAGGGCTAAATTTAGTCGAGAGTTCGCAGAATATAGCCAAGTGCCAGGAGATATTCAGAAGCGTCTAATTGATGCTTACAAAAATGAGATGGCAGAAGCTTAGCTTGTACTTACTGAATTGATCACTTGAATCCTTATCATATATGAAAGGTGTTGCTTTTGGCAACACCTTTTTTTGTATACAAAATAATCTTATTTCATAAATTTAGCCCGCAAAAACCTGACTTACAACCACTTAAACAAACCTCAACCCTTCGATTTGGGGCAAAAAAAAAGTCGCACTTTACAGTACGACCCTTTCAATTATAATCCCATGAACATATCCAAAATTAATATCTTGTGCCAAAAATATTAGTCGATCCTTTGTTCGACTAATTATTTGGTTTATCTTCGCGTCAAACAGTGGAACTAAACTCCACCTTGATATTCAATCAAATTGTAATCTTAAGGACTTTTTTGACGACGTAGTCCCATGAACATTGACCTAGTCTTAGATCGGAGGCGATTTTCCCAGAATCGCCTCTTTTTTGTTTGACGCGTTTATCTTTACGCAGGGTTTACATTTGAAAAGTGTAATTCGTCCCGACTATATCGGGACGACTTACTACCAACAAATTATAATCCCATGAACATATTTCTTCAATAATTTTCGGAACTCTTTTGATCCGACTTTTTTCTTTCCTCCTCATTTGCTCACCGATCACGATACAAATATGCAACGACAAAGCCCTGAAAACAAGGACAAAAAACCATTATTGTGAAAAAAATAATCCAAAAAAAACACACAACAAAACCAATTAACATCTGTATATCAATCACTTACAGCATACACAAAACGGCTTAAAAGTGAAAAATAAATTAAAAATCAAGCTATTTTTTGCTTAATTTTTTTCAAAAAAAGCTTGATTTTTTTCTTGCCTCGTAGTTTTTCTGCGGTTTCCCGTCTCTTTTCCTACCCTAAGAAGGTCTATACTGCTCCTAGCTCTTGCGCTTTCATTCAAGTTTATGTGGATCGCAATAAAAAGGATGGGTTTTGAAGACCTAGCTACTTCCAAGCTTGTCCAATAATGCTAGTCACATAGGTTTTATACCTACCTCCATGTTGGCAGTTGGAGTTATAAGGAACTGAAGTATTCGAGATCAGAGGCTGGCCAGGTGTACATCAGCATAACTCGAGACAACTTCATTAATAAGCTCGCAGACAAAAAATTTTTCCCCCCTCATTTCCGTTTATTACTAAAATCCTTATTTTGCGGCCCTTCTTACTCCAAAAGATCTTACAGGGCAAGAAATAGGCTTCTGCCTGAGATCACTGCACTTCAATATAGATACCCACGAATAGGCCATTGGCATTCCTTAACTCTATTAATGACAAACATGAAAAGATCATTACTCCTATCCCTATTTTGTGTGCTTTTCTCTCAGATCGAACTGCAGGGACAAACCCCAACGGTACAAGATTGTCTTGGGGCCATTCCTGTTTGTCAAGAGGTCTATACAGAAATGACTTCTCCAAGTGGTGATGGCAATTTCAATAATGAGATCAATACGAGTATCAGTTGTACGGCAGGAGAGTTAAATTCCATCTGGTACACCTTTACCGTAAATGAAGCTGGTTTTCTGGGTTTCGTTATCACCCCCAACGATAGCAATGATGATTATGATTGGGCGCTTTTCAAC